>Ga0208297_1000068_pt1 | contig 288684 bp, 243 predicted proteins | sample LMS_cellobiose_e_FD_187367 | JGI IMG/M metagenome (GOLD analysis project Ga0208297, IMG submission 187367) | Rumen-fistulated moose microbial communities from Alaska, USA - LMS_cellobiose_enrichment (SPAdes) (version 2) | ecosystem: Host-associated > Mammals > Digestive system > Stomach >...
CGCCGATGGTACTGCGCAAGTGGGAGAGTAGGTCGCCGCCGTCTTTCAGGGGAGCCGGGGATGCTATCCTTGGCTCTCTTTTTATTTTATTTGTGGCGACACACTTGCACAGTACCATTCACCTTATACTATACCAGTTGCTACGGATAGTACAAGTAGGTCGTCATCGATTGTGTGTTTTGTGATGTTCTAAAGCTGTGTTTATAATAACAAATGCAGGCCAGTCTTATGTAGACCAGCCTGTATTTGTATGAGATGTCTCATTGACAAGCCCTCGTCCTTTAATCTTTCTTGTTGAGGAAGATATGGAGGAGGATACCGCAAATCATAATGGCTAACGCACCTATCTGAACCCAGTTGTAATTATTCCAGTGAAGGAAATAGCTACATATGAGAATTACAGCTGCCAGGATTATAATCAGGGCACCCAGATACTTCTTGAAGGAATTTTCCATTGTTATATTTTTATATGTTTATTCTGTCCTGCAAAGTAACTGTTTTTTATTGGAACTTGGAAATATTAATGTTTATTTTTTAAAACATAGAAAATAGCTCAGAAAAAGATGCGATTACGCAGTTTAAATAAAGAATTTTATGTACCTTTGCGTCCGCATTTTTGAAATAAATTATTTTTTAAAAAACAAATGAATCAGTACGAAACCGTTTTCATTTTGACTCCCGTTTTATCTGACGTTCAGATGAAGGAAGCGGTAGAGAAATTCAAGGGCATTCTTACAGCCGAGGGCGCTGAGATTGTCAATGAAGAAAATTGGGGCATGCGTAAGCTGGCCTATCCTATTGAAAAGAAGTCAACGGGCTTCTATGTGTTTATCGAGTTCAATGCTGAGCCTGCAGTTGTAGAGAAACTTGAGGTTAATTTCCGCCGTGACGAGCGTGTGCTCCGTTTCCTGACCATCAAGCAGGACAAGTATGCAGCTGAATACGCAGCAAAGAGAAGAAGTCTTAGACAATCTAAATCAGAGGAGGCATAATTATGGCAGAGCAGACATCAGAGATAAGATATCTTGCACCTCAGACTCAGGATATCAAGAGAAAGAAATATTGCCGTTTCAAGAAGGCAGGTATCAAGTATATCGATTATAAGGATCCCGAATTCCTTAAGCGTTTCCTTAACGAGCAGGGTAAACTTCTGCCCCGTCGCATCACCGGTACTTCACTCAAGTTCCAGCGTCGCGTGGCTCAGGCTGTAAAGAGAGCGCGTCACTTGGCTCTTCTGCCTTACGTAACCGATATGATGAAGTAATAATCTTTAAAGAACAGAAAGACTATGGAGATTATACTGAAAGAAGATATTGCAGGTCTTGGATACAAGAACGATATAGTAAAGGTGAAGGACGGCTATGGCCGTAACTATCTGATTCCCCAGGGCAAGGCTGTCATCGCTACAGAGTCAGCCAAGAAGGTTCTGGCAGAGAACGAGCGTCAGCGTGCTCACAAGTTGGCTAAGATCAAGGCCGATGCAGAGGCACAGGCCGCTAAGCTGAACGGCGTTAAGGTTACCATTAGCGCTAAGGTTAATGAGGACGGCACAATATTTGGTGGCGTAGGTGCAGCTCAGGTTGCTGAGGCTCTGGCCGCTAAGGGCTTTGAGGTTGACCGCAAGGCTATTGTTGCCGAGACCGTTAAGGCTGTTGGTGAGTACACCGCTACCATCAATCTCCACAAGGAGGTTAATGCCGAGGTTGCCTTTGAGGTAGTTGCCGAGGCTGCTGAATAATCAGGATTCTGTAAAGCAGGAATAATGGGAGGATGGCCAAAAGACCATCCTTCCTTTTGTTTAAGATACCAGAAATGACCAAGAGAATAAACAGGGAGATACTAAAACTGGCCATTCCAAGTATTCTGGCCAACATTACCGTTCCGTTAGTTGGAATGGTCGATATCAGTGTGGCCGGACATCTGGCTGACAGCGGATCGGCCACTCTGATAGGTGGAATTGCCATAGGTTCAACCCTGTTTGACCTGTTGTACTGGAATTTCGGTTTTCTAAGGGCCAGTTCCGGGGGACTCACCGCACAGGCTTTTGGGCGTCGGGATAGGAGCGGTTGTGCCGATGTTCTGTTACGTGGACTTGTGTTGTCGGTACTGATATCGGTCGTACTTATAATGGCGCAATGGCTGTTCCTTAAGTTTGCGTTCCTGCTGATAGACTGCACAGAGAATGTGCGTGAACTCTCTATCCGCTATTTCAGGATGAGGATATGGGCAGCTCCGGCTACTCTCAGCCTTATGGCGCTTAAGGGATGGTTTATTGGTATGCAGGATTCCGTGAGTTCAATGGCTACCGATTTTGTGGTGAACGGCGTGAATATAGCCGGCAGTATTGTGCTAACCATGGGGCTGGGCCGATGGAATGGCCTGGGGTATGACGGTATTGCGGCCGGAACGGTGACGGCACAGTACGCAGGGCTATCAGTGGCTCTTATGATAGTGGCAGTCAGGTACAGACATCTGTTTCATGGGTTGACTATGAACCGATTGAAATCGGTCATGATGTCATCAGACCAGAAGAGATACAACCGTATGAATACAGACCTTTTTCTACGTTCTCTCTGTTTTATTGCCATTTACATTGGGTATTCGGTCATATCGGCAGCTCAAGGAGACCTGATGCTGGCGTCGGCATCAATCATGATGAAACTGCTCATGCTATTCTCTTTCTTTACGGATGGCTTTGCATATGCGGGTGAGGCACTGACAGGGAAATATATTGGTGCACGTGATGGTGCAAACCTCAGGGCATCGGTCAAACTGGTGTTTGTGTGGAGTATTTCAATTGCGCTTCTTTTTATAGGTGCTTATTATGGGGCCGGCATACCTATGCTAAAACTATTGTCTAATGATATGGAGGTGGTTGAAGCCTGCATACAGTTCCTTCCGTGGCTCATACTTATGCCTGTATTTGGTGTTGTGGCATTTACATGGGATGGTATCTATACCGGTGCCACAGCTACCCGGATGATACGCAACACTATGATTTGGTCTGTGGTGGCCTTCTTTACTGTATGGTTTGCAGGGACCGCACTGCTCCGGTCAATAGGGGCATACAGTGATGTAAACTGCATTCATCTGCTTATGGCTGCATATTTTTCACACTTGGCGGCGCGTTCCGTTTATCAGACATGTCGATACAGAAAGGCCGTATATATACCGGATTGATTATAATTTGCTAAATTCGCATCGTATTAGGTCAGATGGGTAACGCGGAATTTACTTTGGAGGGCAGGAGCGCCTCGTTTTATACTCTGGGATGCAAGCTAAACTTCTCGGAGACATCGACCATAATGCGCCAGCTGATTGAGGCCGGTGCACATAAGGCCGTGCGTGGAGAGAAGGCCGATATCTGCGTGATAAACACCTGCTCGGTGACCGAGGTGGCCGATAAGAAATGCCGTCAGGCCATCCATAAGATTGTGCGTGAAAATCCCGATGCCTACATAGTGGTTACCGGCTGTTACGGACAGTTACAGCCCGGAGTTGTGGCCGATATACCCGGCGTGGATATTGTGCTTGGACAGGATCAGAAGGGCAATATCCTGGAGAACCTGAACGGACTGCAAAAGCGTGACCATGGCATTTCCAAAACCGTTGGCACGAATGATATAAAGAACTTTGTACCGTCGTGCTCACGCGGTGACCGCACCAGGTTCTTCCTCAAGGTGCAGGATGGCTGTGACTACTACTGTACATACTGCACCGTGGCATATGCCCGCGGACACAGCCGCAACCCGTCTATCGGAAGTCTTGTGGAGCAGGCCCGTCAGGCTGCCGCTGAGGGTGGCCGCGAGATTGTCATTACCGGTGTCAACATAGGTGATTTTGGCAAGAGCACGGGTGACAGTTTCATAGACCTGATACGTGAACTGGACAGGGTGGAGGGCATATCCCGTTACAGGATTTCGTCCATTGAACCCAACCTGCTTACTGATCAGGTGATTGACTTTGTGGCGCAGTCACGTGCGTTCATGCCTCATTTCCATATTCCGCTGCAGAGCGGATCAAATGAGGTGCTTAAGCTTATGCACCGCCGTTATGAGCGGGAACTTTTTGCCGGGAAGGTGGCCCGCATCAAGAGCGTCATGCCCGATGCGTTCATCGGAGTTGATGTGATAGTGGGTATGCGTGGTGAGACCGATGAACTGTTTGAGGATGCATACCGGTTCATTGAGAGTCTGGATGTTACGCAGCTTCATGTGTTCAGTTACTCGGAGCGTCCGGGTACGGCTGCGCTCAGGATTCCGTACCAGGTGTCGCCTCAGGTCAAGCATGAGCGCAGCCAGAGGCTCTTGGAACTGTCGGACCATAAGACCCGTGCGTTTTATGAGGTGCATATCGGTAGGGAAGCAACGGTACTGGTGGAGCGTCCGCGTCGAGGAATGCCTGCCCACGGATTTACGGACAATTATATAAGGGTGGAGATGGATTCGGCCCGGGTTCAGGAGAATAGTCTGGTACGGGTTCGTCTGGGCGGACTGAATGCTGCCGGTGATGCACTGATGGCCACAATAATGGAGTAGTATGAAGATTGCGATAGTGATATTGAACTGGAACGGCAGCGGGATGCTTAAGCGCTATATGCCTACGCTGCTCAAGTACTCACGCATGGACGGTGTACAGGTGATAGTGGCTGATAACGACTCCAAGGATGACTCCATGGAGATGATGCAGCGAGAGTTTCCTGAGGTACCGCTTATCCGCCTGGAAAAGAACTGGGGCTTTGCCAAGGGTTACAATATGGCTCTGCGTCAGGTTGAGGCCGAATATTACATACTGCTCAACTCTGATGTGGAGGTGACCGAGGATTGGTTGCTGCCGCTGGTAAGCTATATGGATGTGCATCCAGAGGTTGCAGCCTGCCAGCCTAAGCTGCGTGCACTTAATAACCCGGATGAGTTTGAGTATGCCGGTGGTGCCGGAGGTTACATGGACCGCTGGGGGTATATGTTCTGCCGAGGCCGCGTATTTGACAGCATCGAGAAGGACAACGGTCAGTATGATACCATCGCACCCGTATTCTGGGCAACAGGAGCCTGCCTGATGGTTCGCAGTGCCGATTACTGGGCTGCAGGCGGACTGGATGACCGATTTTTTGCACATCAGGAGGAGATAGACCTGTGCTGGCGTATGCGCAGCCGCAACCGCGGTATTGTGTGCATACCGGAGAGTGTGGTCTATCACGTGGGTGGCGCTACACTCAACAAATCAAATCCGTACAAGACATACCTCAATTTCCGCAACAACCTGCTCATGCTCTACAAGAACCTGCCGGAGAGTGAGTTAAGTAAGGTAATGCGCGTACGTTTCTGGCTGGACGGTCTGGCTGCACTGATGTTCCTTGCCAAATTCCACTGGGGTGATTTCAAGGCCGTGCTGCGTGCCCGACGTGAGTTCCGCCGCCTAAAGCCCGAGTTCCTGGACAGCCGCCGCGAGAACCTGGAGGAGTCATCGACCGATACCATCCCCGAGCGCGTAAACTTCAGCCTGCTCTGGCGCTACTACATCAAACGTCAGAAAACCTACTCGTCACTGACACAATAGGAACTGATCCCTTTGTGTCATTCGCTCTTAATCACATCTGCCGGGTTGAGACGGCTGGCACGCTCCAGTTGGGTTATGAGGGTGATGGCTGTAACGGCAAATACTATCAGCAGGGCAATGATATAGAGCCACACGGAAAGCGGTGCGCTCTCTATGAATGAGTGGGTGTATTCCCGTATGAGCAGAACTGTTACGGGGATGCTTATAGCGTATGATATAAGCATGATAATTAGTGAACGGCCGCCCAGCAGCAGGTAAAGGTCTGCTCTCTTGGCGCCGTGAACCTTGCGGACAGCAACTTCATGCATGCGTTGACGTATGTTGAAACCGGTTATTCCCAACAGTCCCAGCAGCGATATTATAATGGCGGCTATTGAGAATATTGTAAAGATGTCCATAACCTTGCGGTCCTCAGTATAAAGGTCATCCACATCCTGACGTAGCCAGCGGCATTGTATATCATCTATACCGCAAACATCGCTGATAACATCCTTCACTAAAGTCAGAACGTGGGTCTGCATGCCGGAAACCGAACGGACTACAATATATTTGGTGCTCCTTGCCCTTATGCCAAACATATCAAACAGTCCCTCATCATTCTCAATTTCAAATATTATAGGAGTAACTCCCAGGGTCTTATGGCCTATATAGAACTGCTTAGCCTCTGCACAGACCGTGAAAGAGTAGTCATATATTACATTCAGATGGTCCTGCTGTTCTCCTGTTTCCAGATCCACATCTGTTCTGGCCAACTCCTGACCAATTGTCCTCATGTTGACATCGGGATATCCCATCAGCCTCATTGCTGCGCGGTTCAATGCCACTTTTCCGGTTCCGGAAAGAGATACAATCGCTCCATTGGGCAACTTGACCCCTTGGTTAGACCTGTCTGCCACCTCTACATCCAGACTACCGTCAACAATGTCAATACCGAACAGCTCAAACCAATTGGCACTCACTTCATACTTGGTAAGCCTGAAATCACCCTGCTTATTCTCATTAGACCAGAGTATGTTGGTGTTTCCGTTTGCATTGACACCTATTGGTATGTTGTTGGTGGGCAACGCACTGACAACAGCTTTGTCTGCCCTGATCCGGTTCAACATTTCACGCAGGTCAGACTCTCCCTTAGCAGTATCGGTATAACCTATTACAGGGCTGTCTATGATAAGGATTTCATCAACGGGTATGCCCGTATCGCTGTTTGTCAGGAACATAAAGTGTGACCTTAACCATACAGAGCATACTATCAGGGTAAAAGTAATGAAATACTGGAATCCAAATATCAGGTTCCTTATTCTTACCTCCTTTTTTGATGTTGAGCGCTCTGATATGATTCTATAAACCGGTTTGCGGCTAATTATATAATAAGGATACATCATTGCCGCCAGAGGTAACAGCAAAACTATTCCAATGGTCAGGTAGATGTCAAAGGCCGTAAACGGCACTGCACAGCCCAGGTATTCAAGCGCTCTGCCTGATAAAGACAATACCAGGACCCACGCCAGGACAACCGCAGTTGCAGCCAGAATGAAATTCTCAGTCCACAGTTCACTGAACAGATGCCGGCGGCTCTGCCCGAACACCTTGCGTATCCCTTCTTCCCTTATCCTGTACTGCCAATAAACCAGGAACAGATTAATGAAATTCAGCAACCCCACAATCAGTATCAGTATGTCTGTAGCCCAAAGGATACGGCTTATGAAACGGTTTCCTGTACTGAAAAGTTCGTTCCCGTGTTTCTGGCTCTGATTTGATGAACGGTATTTGTAATATATTTCCTTCCAGCTATCAAAGTTGTGGCGGTAGTCGGAGTATTGCTTTTTATCGGCCTCCAGATTGTTGGTGCATCTCTGTTTCAAAGCTTCAATATCATATCCTTTTGGTACACGTATCCAGGTCATTGCAGACCAGGACAGTTTTTTGGAATAGGGGACAATAACTCTGGGGTTAAGTATTGTCTTGAATGAGGGTGTCTCAATAATGCCGGCCACAGTATATTGGTACTCCGGTGATGTGATTTTTCCTGCCCGCATCTGTAAACTGCTTGACTGTATATAAAGAGTCATTCCCATCGGTTCTGTATCGCCAAACAGTATGTGCGCAAAGTCACGTGTTATCCAGCAGGCATCAGGGCGCTCCATAGCACTCTTGTCGCCTGTAATGTCAAGCCTGAAGAAATTCCAGACATTAGGTTCCACTGAGATTACGGGAGCCGATATCCAATCACCGTCACTCTTAATCTTCACAGCTCTGTTCCCGCTGAAAATGCATTGCTCCGTTACATGGTCAAGCAGGCCTATGCCATCATCCTCTTTCAGAAACTCCAGGTTGTCAGGCATATATGTGCCCGATGTCTCATAATACTCCACAGGCACAATAACCGTTGACGGGTCAATGCAGTGGTTCTCTACAGTAGCCTCCCTGTAGAGGTACCGGGTAAGTATGATACAGCAGGCCAGACTAAGCGCAAGCCCTATCACGTTAATCAACGTAAAATGCTTCTGCCTACGCAGGAACCTGAACGCATATCGGAATGTATTCATCATATCAGTAATGATTAATGTCTGTTTTACTCACTCTTGATCACATCTGCGGGATTCTCGCGGGTGGCTTTCAGGACCCGGTGGCCTACTGTGAGACAGATTACCAGTGCCATTGCTGCAAGTATGGCGGCGTAAATCCACCAGCTTACTGTTGCTTGGCGCAGGAACTGCTGCTGCCAGTGGCGGATGACCAGATAACCAACCATGAATGCTGCTGCCGATGATACCACAAAGACCGCTCCGTACTCTCTTGTAAAGATGCTGAGTATGTCTTTTTCCTTTGCCCCGTGAACCTTACGCACAGCAATCTCACGCCTGCGCTCCTGACAGGACAGTGTGATGATTGAGAAAATTCCGGAAACGGAAATCAGCAGGCAGACAAGTCCCAGTATCTCAATAAGCTTGGCCAGATGTTGCTCGCTTTCCAAGTCAGCAAAGAAACTGTCTTCGGTAAAATCCAGCTTGTAGTCAAGTCCGGTTTCTGACATTATCCGCTCTATCTGTTGCTTCAGCTCATCCTTCATCCCGTGCTCATAGGTCAGAGTGTACAGGGCCTGTGACCAACCGCTCCCGGCTCTGGGCATAAGCCTGCGGTTACCCGGCGCACAGAGTATGTATTTGCCGGGCTCAGTATTGAAGCTGAACGGGTAAATGTCACTTACAATGGCAATCACGCGGAATGTATATGCTTTAAATCCGGTCTCTCCACCACTGGTAATAACCAATTGCCCGTTATCATCAATATAGCCCATGCCGGGATTATGGAACCTTCTGTTAATAGTTAGAGTAGGTTCATCGGCTATATCGCATAATCCTAACTCTTTCTGCAGGCTCCGCGTTATGGCAATCTCGTCATTTCCAAGCTTGCGGTCAGGTAAGGCTCCGTCCAGAATGTTCAGTGACATCAGTTCCAAAGCATCGCCCTCCAGAACATCCAGGATCTTTACATCACAATCTACTATGCCGTTTATAGATGACTCACCATGCCCATGAAAAATATCTTCTCCTGCTTCAAAAAAGTTCCTGATATCTCCAATTCCATAGTATATGCTTTCAACTGCAGGAATGCTTGCCAGACTGTTGTTGAGCCCGTAGAGACCATCAAGCCTGCTTATGTAATCAGAGGCCAACTCATTACTGCTGAGACGGCTGTAACTGCGTTTTTCAACTTCATTCTCATCTTTTGGCGGATTCCAAACCGGTCCACCGTCAAAGCTGTCAGGCCATTGGTTGGCAGAATTGAAAATACTCAAAACGGCAGTGTCATTGATCTTTACACCCCAGTCATTGTTCCTCAAGAACCGAAACTGGTATATCATGGCGCTGACAGCAAAGACAAACAATACGCTGATGAATATCTGGATTCCTATGCTCAGGTTGCGGAACAGGCGGCTGCTTTTGCGGCTGATGGATATCTGCATGCTGCGGCGCCTTACAATGTATGTTGAAACAATACATACTGCAACTGATATCAGGAACAGCAGAAGCATCAGCAGCAGGCTCCATCCAAAAACGTATCCACCTGTCATCTGGATATCAGTCATCTCCCTGAAGGGTTTTAAGAAGAACAGCACCAGCATGAGGCCCAGAATGAGAGACGTTCCCAACACTAAAGCATATTCAGTCAGCATCATAGCTGTTATTGACAAGTTTGATGCCCCATGGACCATTCTGAGTGCCATTTCACGTGCTCTGTTCCTGAGGCGGTTCAGTGAGAACAGCATATAGTTTACTATGGCGCAAACCAGAAGCAACAGGCAGGCTGTGGCAAAGAGACCTGAATGGATGTACTGTATGTACATTCCGTTTTTCATGTTGTGGCGGTGAAACTCCTGCAGGGGTCGCAGTTCACGCCGGTAAGGGCTACGACCATATGATTGTGCTTTTATGGTTTGGTCCAGTTTGTCAGAAAACTCTTTGTAATCTATCCCTTTATGCAGTTTGAAAATGACATTATTCTGCCAGTCTTCGGTCTGAACTGAATGGTAACTGGTCTCATGAGGTCTTACAAATGGGAAATCATGCCACATCAGGATGTCAAACCTGAATATGGATGGATCTTTGAAAGGCGCAATCACCGCACAGACAGTCTTGCCGTTGCATTTCTTTCCAATAGGATTGTCATAGCCGTAAATCTTGTGTGCAAAGTTTTCTGTTACAGCTACAAAACTGCTGTCAGTCTTGAAACGGTCTGTTCCGGCTGCTATTTTGAAATCAAACATCTTAAAGAACGCCGTATCACCCCTTAGGGTGGTCACTCCCTTGCGTTCTTTTATAACATATTTGCATAATGACTCTATTCCAGGGATGTCCACCAGTTTCTCAAAGTCATAACAACTCACATCACCCAGGGCATCATATCGGGTCCGGTCAGTTCCGTCAACCTCATATATTTCATTCATATAATAAAGCCGGTCGGCATCCTTGTGGAAAGTGTCGAATGACTTTTCAAAACGGATCCAGGTAGCGGAAAGGCTAAGGCAGACAAATCCCGCCGTCAGGCCAAGAATGCTGACCGCATTCTGAAGCGCATACTTGCGTATGTTCCTAAGAGCTATTGTAATGTAGTGTCTGAACATAATACTGTTGCTATTTCCAATAAAAATAGCATTATCGTTCACCAACCTCCAAGAAAAAAATGCAAAAACGCACTTTTTCAGCCAAAAGTGTCCAATTTTTGGACACTTATAGCACTGTCACTCTGTTGCGCTGCCCGTTCTGGGAACCATGCGTTTCAGCCTCAGGGCCGAGAGCGGAACCTGTCTTGCCCTAAAAAAAGTTGACTCGTAAAATCGAGTTAACAATGAAGAGTAATCGTACTGTTTTGAAAGATCAGTATTACCAAAAGGTTATTGATCTTTACACGAAAGAGCATCTGTCCATGTGGCAAATCGCAAAGATTATTCCAATAGACAGGTCAACAATCTGGAGATGGATTTCTACCTTTGCAGCGTATGACCAAGAATCATGTGTTATGAAGGATAAAGAAACCGATACACCTGATCCCGTAGTCGATGCGGAAGATGCTGAGCCCATGCTCGATGATGTTGAATCACTCCAGGCAGAGCTCAAACGTTTGCGCCGTGAACTGACCAAGGCCGAGATAAAGGCCGAGGCGTATGATGAGATGATCAACGTTGCCGAATCTCAGTTCAACATCAAGATACGAAAAAAAGCTGGCGCCAAACAGTAACTAACCTGCGCGCAAAGGATCCCAAGCGTTATGAGGTCCAGTATCTATGCGCACTGTTTGGCGTTACCAAGCAGGCTTTTTACAAGCATGATGAATCCAGGCGTTGGCATTGGATTATATCATGTCTGTACGCGAGAAAGACCCCGGTATAGGTGGAGAGAAGATATGGTATATGTACCGCTGTGAGTTTTACGGGAATAATCCCATAAACAACACCATAAAGAACGAATTCCTTAGAGGCGTACGCTTCACCTGCATCGATGAAGTAAGAGCCGCTGTAGCTAAGGCAGTGGACTTCTACAACAACGAGAGGCCTCATATCTTTCATAACGGTTATGCTGCCGAATGTTGGAGCCCCCAGGACGGCAAACTTAAACAACTTGTTGATATAACAAGAGCCATGAAAGAGGCTGTACAGAAGAATGATAACACCATTATTCAGGATATTCTTCCTGAGGTTCAATCGCTTTCACGTGAATTTCTGAAACTGGTCCAGGATTGGGCCGCATCACAATCGCTTGATTTGGCTTTCTGACATTATATAATATGAGAATAAGAAGGATCAGAATCTGGCTCTCGCGCGGTTAGTACCGCGTTGTATATAACGTATCATTCCTGGTGCTGTCACTGCTTTGCTCCTGCTCATCAAGCAAGTCTTCAACCAAGAGCAGTGTTTCAAATGGCGAGGCTGTTACCAATTTCTTCCAGCCTCTCAAGTAAAAGAAAAAGTTCTCTGCGTTAAGTTGGTTATGGTTTAGAAGAGATATTGGCTATTTATGGTTATATTTTAGAAAGAATCTATCTTTGAAGCACTTTAAGCTCTGTTTTTATGTATGAGAGAGATTTGATTAAAAATCTGCGACACTGGAGAGATAAAGCTCAAAGAAAGCCATTGGTGCTTAGAGGTGCCCGACAGGTGGGCAAAACTACTCTTGTTGATGAGTTTGCAAAAGAGTTTGATGCTTATATAAGCCTTAATCTGGAACTGGCTGATGATGCAGCTGTATTCCAACGCTACACTGACGTTAATGATATTTGACACATTAGAATCTGATCCTTTTGCGTCTTTCAATCATTGTCTATGTTGTAATCATCGGGCAGTAATGCGCCGACTCTCTTTTCAGAGATTTCACCCATAAACCGTATGTTATTGTCAATGACAATGCCATCCTTAAAGAAAACGCAGGTGTCTTTCATGAAAGCAATCCCGGATTCTGAAAAAGGATATAGAGTTGTCTTGTTTTCTTTCAGATTCAAGGGAGTGCCGTCATACTTATGATAGTACATTATTTTCAGTCTCTTGTCTTTCAGACCAAATATCTGCATAATACCGTCTTCTATTACGCCCGAATACCTTTCAATGTCGATGGGATTATACTTTATCATGTCCAGGCGTATTCTTTTATCAGCCATTGCCAATATGTATCCGTTTTCTTCCAGACGGTTTTCATATACAGACCTTAGGAAATGCTGGCTAGAATTGTAATAAGCTTGCCGGCGGTTCTTCTTATAACTAAGTAGTTTTGAATTTGTTCCTATAGAGTAGGGTTTGTAGTAGAAGTAGCCAAGCATATCACATAGCGTATTACCGCCAATGTGTTCGACCGTAAAATGAACCAGATCCACATATAAAACATACCCTAATAAAGGCAAATCTATAATTAAGGGTTCACTGGCCCAAGCCTTGAAAACAGATACTCCGTTGTAATTGTTGTTTTCAATCATAATGGCATTCTCATTCCTAATGTTTGAATGACGTCCCCATCGGTCATCGCCCAAAAACATGCTTTTGAAATAAGTCAGGTCTTTCCTTTTCACTTTCTTGTCTGTTATCACAACCTCGGGCAATTCAATGTTTGGTTTTAGATTTACTGATAAATGGCCTGGATTACGGGCAATATCGTATGCTTGGGGCTTATAACCTACATAACTGAATACAACGGTGGCGGGGAATGAAACGTCTCTCAGTTCAAATTGTCCAAGGGCATCGGTTACAGTCCCTTTGGTAGTGCCGTTGATATAGACTGTGGCCAATTGTAGAGGCTCTTGTGTCAGGCTATCAAGGACTGTTCCCGTTATGGTGTTCTGTCCATGTACGGCAACAGGGATGCATAATGATGCAAATGCAATTACAGCCAGTACGGCAAGAGTTCTTTTCATTTTCCAAAACTTAGCTTACCCGCAAAGTTAAGAAAAAAAACATAAAAATATTATTCAACTATTCCGAATAGTTGTATATTTGCCGTGATTTCAGTCGTATAAGGACTAAGATATAAAAAGGATATATGAAAAGACTAAGTAAAAAGGAAGAAGAAATCATGGAACTGTTCTGGCAGAACGGAGCCATAACCGTAAGTGAAATACGCAAGCAGTTTCCCTATCCGCGTCCTCACATGAACACCATCTCCACTCAGGTCCGTTTGCTTGAATCCTACGGCTTCCTTGGTCATGTGAAAGAGGGTAAAGGTTACCGGTATCACGCCATCATCGGACGTGATGAGTACAGAAACTCATCCATCGGCAGTGTCATATCCCAATATTATGAGAATTCATACATAGATGCGGTATCTGCGCTTGTCAAAGATGACAAAATCACTGTAGAGGAATTGGAGGAGCTTGTAAAACGTATCAAACATGAGAAATAATCTATATGGAGTCATTCCTGTTATATCAGATTAAGGTGGCTGTCCTTCTGGCAGTATTCTATTTGGGGTACAGGTTGCTGTTGGGGCGTGAAACCTTTCACAGTTTCAACCGTATGGTGCTCATAACCATTGCGCTTATATCCTTTGTCCTACCTTTATTCCATATTACCAGATATGTTGATAAACCCTTACCGGCCGCCCGGGTTGAAAGCATAGAACCCCAACCTGTTACCGGTAATGATAATGCCATTCAGTCGTCAATCCCGTCAGGAGAAACCTGGTTGTCCCAGACTCCGGCGGATGAACTTGTGTCTCAACAGACCACAAGTACCGCCACCCCCGTTGTGGTTTCTAACCCTCAGCCTGCCAGACGCAGCCTGACGGATATTCTGGTCTTGGCTCTGTTTGTGATTTACTGGATAGGATTCCTGTGGGTCATAGTAAGGAAAATAATCTCCGTTTCTTCCATGGCCCGCATCATCAAGATCGGCCGCTACGCCAACCGCGTTGAAGGGTGTGATGTCATAGAGTCAGACCAGATTCCCCAGCCACTTAACTGGATGCGTTTCATAGTCATGCCGCGTGACTGGCTAGAGCATGAGAACGCTCTGATATGGAAACATGAGAACCTGCACGCCAGCCGCTGGCATTCACTTGACCTGCTTATGGCTGATATCATGACCGCGCTCCAGTGGTTCAATCCCGTCATCATCCTGCTGCATAAGGAGTTTGAGCTTATACATGAGTATGAGGCAGATCAAGCCGTGATAGAGAGCGGAGCCGATGACACTGAATATAAACTAATGTTGGTTGATGCAATAGCCTCTACCCGTGGTATGGTAATGACCAACTGGCTGAAACAGTCAAATCTTAAAAAGAGAATAGATATGATGGACAAATTACAATCAAACGGATGGAATCGGCTCAGAGCCCTGTTCATCCCCGTAATAATGTGCCTCTTCCTGTTTGCCACCGCAACCAAGGTCTATGGCAAGAAAAATAATCCCACTCCCGGACAGTTTCAGAAACATGTAGTATGGGTGTTTGATAACGGCAATGCCAAGGTCAAGCTTGACAATGCTCAGCCTGTTGACATGAAACTGGACGCTGTGCCCGCCTACCTTAAGAAACAAAACAAGAAAAACGGGATATCACGCATCACCTTGCGCTACATGTATGATATAGCCGGGCTTGCCGATGCCCAGCCCCTTGCCGAGCAGGTCAGTGACCTCGGCATCAAAGTGTCTGTGGCCAATAATGATGAGATGCTTGACCAAATCTATATGCCGGAGTATCGGTGCGCCCGCATCTATGATGAAGGTAACGGCCAGTACCGTTTTGAACTCAACACTCATTCGCTGGCCGAGAACCGCAGGATAAAGGAAAGCGGCAGTTATTCTTTTGAAGATGAATACGGTTATAGCTACGGCGCCCATTTCAGTGATGAGAAATATGAATCCCCCATCAAAGACCTCTCCATTACCGGCGATATAGAACTGATGAAGAAGTGGATTGGCATGTTTGACGGTCACGGCGTGGGAATCTATCCCGTGCATATGCCATACACAGATGCCGAGCAGATGGCCCAGGCTGCATGGAAAAGAGGTATAAACCAAGTTTCTTTACTGATAAGAAAGGATGCTACGCAAATGAGAATAGTTCTTATACCGCAGGGTAGTGAATGGTCTGTGCTATACCCGGGTTTGAGTGCAGCCCAAGTGCTGAAAAAAAGGGAGCAAATAATATTGGACTATACAAATAAAGGTGTTACCATTCATAGCCCAAAAGTATTCTTCAATGCAAATCAACAGGACTTTGGCATCGCCAATATAGTAAGGGCACCCGATGAGGTGGTCGTGACTTATCAGACACGGCAAAGTTCTGATCTATGGCTTACGGGATTCAACTCGATGGAACTGATTGCTGGAGACAAGCGTTACAGGCAGACAGCCAATGAAGGACTGGTGGGATTTGAGAAAGAATATTTCTGGAGTCCAGACGATGGATTTTATCTGCAGACCATGCATTTTGAACCCATTCCCGACGGCGTGAAAGTTGTGGATATTTATAACAAGGACGTGAATGCCACGGTAATCAAGGGCCTGCAGGTATCAGATGACCTTTCTTATTATGACAACATCAGGACAGTACGTGTCATGAGTGGTGATTTGCTTAAAACCACACATATCAATGAGGAGGAGAAAGATATGGTCAGAATAGAGAGAATAGACCTGTCTGACAATGAGACGACAATCTATCTTAACATGATGATACGTGAACCCCGCTCATTTATGGGCTATGTAGGCAGTGATTTTGTGCTCACTTTGCATGACGGTACTCAAGTCAAGCCCATCCGCTATGACGGCGTTCCTACCGATAAGGATTTTGACCGTAACGGTGATTATATGGATACACCATTCCAGATAATCTTCCCGCCTCTGTCCAAAGACGCATTCAACTATGACGGTGTCACACTTGCCGGTACCATCTGTCACGAGCCACTCAGGTTCATGAATCTACAGAATCTTGAGATAGCAAACCTTCGTGCCACACTATCAGACATGTTGGAACGTGACAATGATTTCTTTATTAACTATTTCACTCATTACCGTAATCTCAAGATGCTACTGTCAAACATCAATGACAAGAACCTGTTTGGCGGTGATTCACCTTTGAGCTTCACTATGGATCAAAGGGCGGAGTTTTTGCGGAAGCTTTCTATCAAAGAACAGGATCTTGATAAACTCATCAAGGCCCAGGCATATATCATAATCTACAATAAGAGATTTATATATATTGCAGAACCAGAGACCAGCAGGATTGATATGAGTCTTCCTTTAGGAAGCATGGGTGGCGTTTCAGCGCCCACAGACCCATATGAGTATCTCAAGAACAATCCCAACATCTCAGTTGATGAAGAAGGCAACTGGTACGCATACGGCAAGAAAGCCGTCATCTGGGAGATTAATCAACCGGCAGGTGAGAAAACTTCCTCCCCGTCAGGAATGCGTACCATGGGAGTCTCCCGTCCATTAGGCTCAATGACTGTTCAACCTATGGGAGGCTCAACTGGCCGTCCGATGGGGGGCAGTCAGAGTATGTCAAATCTTCAGGGGCAATAGACATTGTGGAATTCTATCTTTTGGATATGGCCGGAATGGTAGTCTTTTTCACCCGGATACATTCACCCCTTTTGATAGGTTTTCACTTTCAATGGCTTGCTTTATTCTGTCCCTAATGTTTTCAGCCGTAACATTGTATTTTGGTATCATTCTCTCAAAATCTGCTCCTTTATGAAAGAGTTGTGGAGATAAAAGGCGGGAGTACATTGTCTTGGAGCGGATCTGATGGCGGGAGAGATAACTTGCATAACTGATTGCCTCCTCCAGTTTCATTCCGCTTTCCAACAGGCTGTAGATGTCATAGTAATCCCTGAATACTGAGCGTACACAAAGCGCATATACTTTCATTCCAAGCATGTCCTGGAGGGTGGGGGCCTTCAGATTGTTGTATCGTAGGCCAGTATCCTTTGTCTTGACAGGATTCTTGGGCCGGAAGAATGAGAGTTTCACCTTTCCGTTGTTTATGAAAATGAGAAAGTGATCGTTACCGAGCAATTCTTCCCTTGCATCGGGAAAACAGGACCTCACTTCTTTTATTATTCCTGCAAAGTCCAACTGAGGACGTTCCTTGCGAGTTCCTATAAGTTCAAAGTCCAGATCTTCACTCAGCCTGTGGTTTATCTGAATAGATAGTCCCGTCCCTCCACAAAGGAAAAGGTCTTTGATGCAATCCAGTCTTGAAACAGTTTCAAACACCTCTTTTGTGAAGTCTGTCAATCCTGCTTCAATAGTTTGTTCGGTATTAATAGGGTCTTGCATATCGAGTAATGTATTTATCGGGGTTTTGAATTGCGAATAGTTTGACAGCCAATATATAATTGAGAATATTCATCCGATTACCCTGACTTACCAGACGTTCTTTCCATACTTTCTTGATGTGAGCCTTGCTCCATATTCCAAATAGCAGCGGAAGGTCCTCAAGGTCAAGATGCACAAGCGAGGCTTCTATTACAGAATCATCATCTATGTGTTCCGGTATGCCGGAGTAAGACCAGAAACCGCCGTTGTTTTTGATCTTCTCCATAATTTGCATCCTTTTTTCCTGTTTTGATTTCATCTGTTTACCTTTAAGTTCCTTTTCAACAAGAAAGCGTGTCTGGGCAATGGCCAGAGTTCCGGGTAAAAAACCAAATTCTTTGTCAAGCCTGACAGATAGCGATATGGTCATTTCCCTCTTTTCGTTCAGTATTGCCGATATGGTCTGAACATGTTCGCCCACCCGGGTGGCCAGTTCTGTCTGGCTTATGTTCAGCTCAGTGAGCTTGTTGCGGATAATCTCTCCAATAGTGGCTGCGGCTGTCTCTTTTTTGTTATCCATTGGTGCAAAAATAATAAGCACAGAAATAATAAACAAATATGTTTAAAGATTTTTGCTTTTTCAGAAATTGTTGAACGGTGTGTGGTCTTGAATAAGAATATGATTAGCGGAACAAGTCCTCCATTGTTATCACTTTTTGGAATTTGCCCGCATACTCATTGCGGTGGAGGCCATAAGTTGTAATCAAAACTGAAATGATGGGCATAGTTTGCTTGATTATTTCACTTGTATGGCTATTTCTGTATCCAACCATGGCAGTTCATCTGTAAAAAAGTTCAGTCGTGGCCAAATAATGTGACGCTATTTGGCCAAACGGCACTAAAAATGGGGCCAAATGGCCAAATAAGAGAAAATTTCTACACTGTCTAAACCTTATTTTATCGAGAAATTTTTTTTTGAGTCTTTTCTTTGACAAAAATCTGAGGCAAATTCATAGCAACTTATTTTTATACGATTACTAAACAGATTCTAATCCTTTCAAGAAGAAAAAACACACAAAAGAGAAAAAAATCTGCGTTTTTAAGAATACTTTTAAGCGTTTTCTGCAACTATAATGTAGAGACGCATATATGACAAGGCAGGAATTTGACAAGTTCTCTATCCGGATACGCAGCAGGTTGGTCGCGCTGGCCGGCGTGTTTGTTCTGGAATCGGGCATAACTGATACGCCTGATGATATTGTCCAGGAGGCCTTGATGGCTCTGTGGCACCAGATAGAAAACGATTATCCTGTTCAGAATCCCGATGCCCTTGCTGTCACCATCACCAAGAAGGCTTGTCTTGCACATCTGCGCTCCGGTAAACCTGCCAGTCAGCCAATTGATGGCATTGATATGGCAGGAGGCACACCGGCAACATCATTGACTGATGAAATGGATATTCATACGATAAAACAGTCGTTGCTGGATATTCTCACACCCAGGCAGAGAGAGTATATTCACTTAAGGGTTGAACTTGGGCTCACACTCAATGAAATGGAGGAGGTGACCGGATGCCGATACCACCATCGGTGAGGAACTGATGCTTGCCCGTTATTACGCATCGCATCCGATAGTTGACAGTGATGAGGAACTGGTGGCTTCACTCATACGCATAGCTCATTCTGAAGCAGACCCTTATGCTGCACTTGACTCATCCGAGTTTGACAGCATTGTCTCAACTTTTTTGTTTTTTCATTGTTTTGAGAGACGCATTTTGCGTAAATTGCCGTCCTATTATAGGAAAGGCAAAATAGTGTGATGAGGAGAACCTTTCTTTCGGAGAAAGAGCTTGTGCAGGGGTGCATCCGCAGGGACAGGGATGCGCAGCAGGAGTTGTATGCCCGATTTGCAGCCCGGCTCTATACGCTCTGTCTCAGATACATAGGTGACAGCGATGAGTCCCGTGACCTTATGCATGACTCCATGATAAAGGCTATGGACAGCATCAGGTCTTTCCGCAATGAAGCTGATGGCTCGCTCTATTCATGGCTCCGTAAGATAACCGTCAACGTGATATTTGACCGGTTAAGGCAGAGCAGCAGGTTCATGGAAGTCCCTCTTGAGCAGGTGAGCGATGATGAGATACCGGATGCATCGGATTCCGACGCCGGGCCGGAGCGGGAGATACCGGATAACGTGCTGAAACAGATAATGGCCACACTTTCACCCGTAAGGCGTGCGGTGTTCAATATGTACTACATAGACGGATTCAGCCACAAGGAGATAGCCCGGGCATTGAGCATAACGGAGGGCGGTTCAACATCCATTCTTGCCAAAGCCCGCGCCAGCGTGAGGAAAGCCATTACAGATTACCTTAAAGCGACAGGACAATGAAGGACTGGAGAGACAAAAGAATGATTGACTATCTGGAGAGCTTCAATGCAGAGCTCCCGCAGTCAGACTGGGATGACTTCCTTTCCGGAAAGGCCGCGCATGACCTTGCCGCAAAGCGTCGCCGCCTGTTCCTGGCTGCCGCCATATCTATCCCTGCCGCAGTCCTGCTGTTGCTGTTCCTGCTGCCAATAAACAGAACTCCCGCCGGCCAGACCGCACAAAACAATCCGGAGCCTCCACAAGAGGAGCTGCAAGCCACGACAGACAGCATATCCAACCCCGTTGATAGCGTGATTGATATCATTGCAGAACCGGTACCCGTTAAAAATAAAGTTGCAATGACTTCTGTAGCAACTCCTGTACGTATGTCCAATGATACCGTTTCTTTTAATCAAGACACTTACAGGCAACAGCTTGACTCAATGTTAGCCCGTAATAACAAGACTAAAGAAAAACTGGATAGTATCACGGCCGATATGATGGAGAGAGTTACGGCCTATGAACAGAAAACAGAACCTGCCAATCCTAATATGACATATGGGTCATTAGAAAAAACAACGGGTGCTACAGGCGAAAAGCCACTTTCTGAATCCCATCTTAGTTTTGGAGGTTCGGGCTGCTTCGGAGGATTCGGTGGTTTTGGTGGTTCCGGTGGTTTCGGTGGGGTTTTATCAGAATCTCCTCTTAAATTAAGTATTCCGGCTGAACATGAATATGATGGAATAACCTATTGTGAAAGGGTAGGAACTAAGGTTACAGATTATGAAATTGCCAGAGTAATAGCCAGGGCACATAGGCCTGATGTTGATAAGGATAATCTGGAGAACAATAGGGTTTACAGGGTTAAGAATTATCCTGACCTGGACTATGTATGGGATGTGTTCCAGGTGGATATTGATAAAAAGGACACTATTCTTAAGTCAATTCAGATGGCTTTGTTCATTCCCCACAATTTTGATTTTGTACCCTCAAAAGAGGACAGCATCAATATTGTCATGGCCAATCTGAATAAGGTGTTGGTTAAGAACTATGGTGAGTCTGCAGGAGGTTCAGTATGGCATACGTCATCAGATGTAGATATTATTTTATCAGCCGGAGCGGTAAATATCGATACCCGTGACCGTTATCCCGACTATCTTCTTGAAGGTCACGGGTCTTCAGACGGATATATCATAACCATTCAGTGCATCAAGGCCGATTGTAACGGGATTGCAACGCCCGATACTTGACAATTGTATATTTGGTAATTATCTTTGCCAACAACCAAGTAGTTTGAGCTATGGTAATAAGAAGGATTAGGATTTGTATCTCCCGCGTCTGGTACCGCGTAGTATATGGCGTATCTTTTTTGGTGCTGTCATTCCTTTGCTCCTGTTCATCATCAAAGGTCGTAGCAAAAGAAAATACTGAAGGAAGTAAGGGGGTTGAGACATTAAAATACAAGGAACCTGCTGACTTTACAAAAGCTGGTGTGTCAGTTATCAGTATCGATACGGATTATATCAATATCAATACGGAATATTTTCGAGAATTGGGTACAGAAACACTGGATATTCTACTCAAGTAAGGAGTCAAGTCACCTCTCCTAAGGAATGATAAAAAACTAATATAATTATGAATAGTATTTTCAGAAGGAACTATCTGAACAGAGTGACTACTCTGTTTGTAGGTGTAATGGCATTGTTCTGCCTCACGCAGTGTGGATCAAGCACGAAGGCACAGAACAAGATGGAGGCCAGCTCAGTAAACGGTTATCCTGAGTTTGAGGACGGCATGACCTGGATCTTTGAGGACGGACAGGCCAAGGTCAAGACATTTGACGGAGTGGAGGCCAGCATGAAAGCTGCCGATGTTCCCGGCTATCTCAAAAAGTACAAGAACTTCAAGACCACCCGTATGTCGGTCCGTTACATGTATCCCATTACTCTTGATGATGTCCTGCCTTTTGCCGAAAAGCTTGATGCTGTAGGCATTAAGACAGAGATTGCCACCAATGATGAGATGCTAAAGACGATGACCATGCCGGAGTACCGCCGCGCCCATATCTATGATGAGGGTAACGGCCAGTACCGTTTTGAACTTAACTGCAATCCTCAGGATGACAACCTCATGGCAACTATGGTGGAAGGGTTCGACCTCCGGTATGAGAACCTGACAGCTACCGGTAATCTGGATCTTATGAAGCGCTGGATTACAGTATTTGACGGGCACGGTATTGCAATACACCCTAATACGATGTCGGTAGGTGATGTTGACCAGATGGCTAAGGCTGCCCGCAAACGTGGCGTTAACCAGATAGCGCTTATAGTTGATGACAATATAGTGTCAATACCTGAGAATACCAGTCTCTCTTCCAAATATCCCGGCATGGATGCCAAGGCAGCAACCGAAAAGATGATAGCAGCCATATCATCGGACTATTTTGATAAAGGACTGCATATCCATAACCCCCAAAACTTCTATAACCGCAACGCCAGATTCTTTAATGTGACCGATGTCATACGCACTCCCGATGAACTCATCTTGGTGTTCCGGGCACATCAGTATGCAGACCTGTGGCTTACAAGTATCTGTAATGACAAGATTGTGGCTGACGGCAAGGAGTATCGCTATACCCGTGCTGAGGGTCTTGAAGGTTTTGAGGAACTGTATTACTGGAGTCCCGCCAACGGCTACTATACCATGACGGAACATTTCCCGGCCATACCAGATGATGTCAAGACCGTTGACCTGGTTAGCCTTGAGGATAACCAGCCCGTAATCAGTGGCCTTCAGGTGTCTGATGAGATACCGGAAATGAATGATGTACGTAGCTTGCGTATCATCGGCACCGATAGGCTCAAGACTGTCCATATCCACGATGATATACCGGATATAATAAACGTGACCCGCGCTGATTTTACCGATAAGGAGACAACCTTCTATTTTGAGATGGCCATCATGGAGCCGCACTCATTCATGGGTCATGTGGGCAGTGACTTCACTCTCACGCTCCCGGGTGGTCAGGTGCTAAAGCCCATCCGTGTAGATGGCGTTCCACTTGATGAGGATTTTGACCGTCACGGAGACCATGTAGTGACCTACTTCCAGATGGTATTTCCCGCTATCAGCGAGGAAGACTGGGATGCCCAGGGTAATCACACAATAAAAGGCACCATCTGCCATGAGCCACTCACATTTGAACTATTCACCCTTTACAGTAACCAAGCCCAGTTGGATGGAATCCAATTCAGATTAGAATAATCAAAGAGAAAAGTGACGCATTGGGCGCTCGGCCCGAAGGGACGCTTTTACCAAGCTAAGCGACTAAAAGAAACGCCCTCTTTGCTTCTCGAATAAAAGTATATATGATGATAAAGACTCAGTCCGGTAATACGGTTGCCCGTACGGGCGTGGCGGCAGCACTTCATTTCTGTGTTGACGGGTTGTGTCTTTGCTGTCTGTATCTGGCAACTGCAGGGGTATCGGAGCTGCTCAGATACTTTGTTGTCTATAACGTGCTGGCTTTTCTAACCCAACCGCTTACGGGTATGCTGGCCGATAGAGCCAAGCGGCGTCACTGGATATTGCTGGCCTCAATTGTAATGTTGATTCTGGCGGTTCTGGAAACCATAGGTGTTGTTTCCTACAATTCTGAGACACCTGTGTTTCTGCTTGTGGTGCTATCGGTGCTGTTGGGCATAGGTAATTCTTTATTTCACGTGTGGGGTGGGAAAGAGACTGCCGTCAAGACAGGTAATGACATAAGGACTATTGGCGTGTTTGTATCTACCGGAGCGTTCGGACTTGCCGTGGGTTCTGTGTTCCTGTCACGGGCGCTGATGCTCTGCCTGCTGATTGGTATTTGCATTCTGGCTCTGGCTTATTTGCGGATTGATGCTGCAAAGCCTATTGATACGACAGAGATTGACGGCGAAAGTAAAGCGTATCCCAAATTGCTGGTCTGGGCGGTCCTGATCCTGATTATGCTTATTGTGGCCGGACGTTCATTCCTGGGCGAGTCCTTTACAGAAGTGATTGACAAGACTCCAATGGTTGTTCTCCTGGTTGGAGCATTGACCATGACGGGTAAAATGGCAGGCGGATGGCTTGTAAAATGGATGGGGATGGTTGCGTCCGTCATTCTTCTGGTTGCGGGTGTTATAGTCTGCCTTGTGGCCAGAGGTAACCACATAGGCATTGCCCTTGCGGGTCTTTTTATGGTGAACTGTACGATGCCTATCACTCTCTACTGGGCAAATGAGATGCTAAAGGGGCGTGAGGGGCTTGCTTTCGGGCTGCTGGCGGCATCACTTATACCCGGTTACCTGATAGCAACATTACTTAATTGATAAGGTTATGACAGGACAGTTGCTTATAGCTCTAACACTTACGGTTCTGATTGAACTGGGTGTGCTGTGGCTGCTTATGGAGCGCAGGGGTAGGGTGCTTGTCCTGTCGGTTGTGATAAACGTGCTGACCAATGTGCCGCTGAACCTGTATGTCATGCGCGTGGGTTACAGCACAAAGGTTATTCTGATTGGTGAACTGCTGGTGTTCATTGTGGAGGCTCTGTGGTATCTCATTTTCATAAGGGATATAAAGAAAGCGGTGGTTTACAGCTTTCTATGTAATGCGGTGAGTTTCCTTTCAGGTTTACTTGGAACAACTGTCTGTTCCTATTGGTTGATGAATTAAACTGATTATAATATAATACATTATGCTACATTTTTTGGATATAATAATGACTCCCATAGGAGAGGGATGGAATAATACAAGACGGCCACGCCGTCCATTTCCGGACATAAGAACTCAAGAACTGTTCAATAAAACAGATACCGTTGACTCTGCAAAGCACATTATTCAGACTGCTCCTGATTCGGCATCGGTCGATACATTGATGAATAATGGGGTTGCCGATACCATATCAAACAGGAACGGCGTAATTGACACTTTGCATGCATCGGGCAATTTCCTGAACGGACCGGCTGCAGGCAATGATCATACAACCCTTATCTGGACCATACTTGCTGTAATTGCAGCGCTGGCGTTATGTTTCTGCTTTATAAGGCTGTACCGCAAGCGTTGCTGGCCATAGAATCATCAAACGTTTGAATTATTTGAGAGTGTATAGAGCGCATTGAGAAACGACCCCTTTGCGTCATAATTTTTGTTAAAGTGTAAATTTTGCTTGGATAATTGTAAAGTACGCTTTATTTTTGTTGCGTTAAACTTTACAATTATGAGAGATTATAGGAAACATCTTACGCTCTTGCCGCACAAATGGCAGGCATGGGCCTTGTTTGCAGCTGGTGTTCTGGCTGTGGTTTATTGGGTGCTGTTCTTCTTTATCAGGAGAACGGATATGACAGTTGGGATTGCCACAACCACAAAACATTTATATCTTTTGGGAATCGAAAATGTTTTTGTCAGTGTAGCTCTGATGATAGCATGCCTGTCAAAAGAAGAGTATGAGGATGAGTATGTCATGTCGGTACGTTACCGCGCCCTGACTATATCGCTATTTGTGCTTTTTATTGCAAGAGCCATTGTTGAGATGATATACGGTCCTATTCATAATATTGTATTCAGCCCTACCTTTAATTATCAGAGTACAGTTTTAAGGTCAATAATTGAAGCTCCTATACTTGGAAAGGTATATCGGGTAATAAGATATCTGTGTGACTCAAATATCATGATGTTATGCTATCTACTGTTGCTTAAGATACTGAAACGTACAGGTGGCGGAAACAGTTATGGTACCCTGTTATTACCCTATAGTTACAAAAAAGGCGGTTGGTATACTCTTGCAGTTTCTTTGATTCTGATACCGGCTTTGATCGTCTTTGTATTTGTTATATGGTACAAACGTGGAGATGCCGGTTTTTGGAATGGAGGTAAATCGTTCTGGGATGTATATGAGGCTAATACTGCATTATTCAGATTGATTATATTACTTCCATATATAGCGATAATTCTGATCTGTTTGAGTAAGGAAAAGCAGGAAGATGAGTTTATACGTCATATCAGGGTGCGTACGCTGATTTGTTTCGTGATTATATATCTGATTATCGGGTATGTTCATGCTTTATCAGAAAATATGTATCAGGTATCTTTGATGCGTAATATGAAGTCAATTTTATATATTGGGGCGATTCCATTGTTGATTTTGAGATTGGCTTCATGGCTACCTTTTGCAGCTGTAGTATATGCACTGGTGTTGAGAAAGGTGTTGTCAAACAACTTAAAGGAGAGCGGCAATGAAGAATAATATACGTGTGGAGAGGGCAATCCTCAGGATTTCGCAGCAGGATCTGGCAAACGCCATAGGCGTGTCACGTCAGACGATATTCGCCATAGAGAACGGCAAGTTCATCCCATCCACAGAGCTCGCCCTCAAGCTCTCAGCCTACTTCGGAAAGAGCGTGAACGATCTCTTCCAGCTGGATTGACAGCAAGGTATCCTTTAGTGCTAAACTTCCAAGGTGCACAGAACTTTTTGGGGTATCAGTATCTTTCCATTTGCAGTAGCAGAACTATCAGTTTGGAGAGCATTATCGGAAGGCGTTTAGCGGAGAACCCACGGAAGATCCCGTTAAGAACGGCACTTGTCCGCGCCCCGTTAGACACCTTTAGGTGGCTAAAAGGGGTAAGTTTGCCGTTTAGGGTCTGGAGGGGTTCGGAGTAGCCTGGAGGTGTTGTCTCTCCAAACTGATAGTTCTGCGGTGTTTCAGATACTGATATCCCAAAAAGTTCTCCCTAAAAATGTAAGAATCTTTTTAATTGGAGTTGCGTTTGAGCGTGAGGGTGTGGTCAATGGTGGAGGGGAGTTCCTCGGGGTAATGGGTTACTATGATGAGGGTCTTTTGCGGATTGAGGCAGAAGGCCTTTATTATTTCCATTACTAAGGTGCGTCGCTGGCGGTCCAGTCCGTGAAGGGGTTCGTCAAGGATGAGTAGGGAAGGGTTCTTTACGAACGCGCGGGCCAGTAGGATCATGCGTTGCTCTCCGCTGGAGAGTTCCGGAAAGTCACGCTCCTCCAGATCCGATATCTGGAAAATGTTCATCCAGATGCGGCAGCGTTCACGTTCATCGGAAGTAATTTTTTTATACAAACCGATGGTGTCGTGCAGGCCCGATGCCACTATGTCTATGGCGGGGTAGCGGCGGCAGTAGGAGCGGTGCATCTCAGGCGATACGTACCCGATGTGCTTCTTTATCTCCCAGATGCTCTCGCCTGTACCGCGCGGACGGCCAAAGAGTGCGATATCGCAGGCATACGACTGAGGGTTATCGGCATAGACCATGCTGAGAAGGGCCGATTTGCCGCTTCCGTTGGGGCCCAGGAGTGCCCAGTGCTCACCTTTGCGCACGGTCCAGTTCAGCTCATTCAGGATGCGGTGGCTTTCATACTGGAGTATAACCTTGTTACAGCGTACTATCTCGTCACTGTCCATGCCGTTCTCGGGCAGGTTATGCATAAGATCTATAAGACCCGGCGCCAGAACGGGCTGGGGGAGCGGTTCAAGCGGCTGTGCCATATAGTCAGCTACTGGTATGGCATTGGTACACTTGCGGTCACGCACCTCTATTACATGAGTAATGAACTGCGGGATATCCTCGCGGCGCGATACCACAAGGATAATCTGCATCTTCCACTCTGTTACAAGACTCTGGAGCAGGCGGCACAGCATATCACGAGTCTGTACGTCAAGGCCTATGAACGGGCTGTCAATGATGACCATGCGGGGCCGTACGGCCAGTGAACGGGCCAGCTGGTACTTGCGCATCTCACCGCTGGAGAGTGTCACAAGCTGCTTGTCCCAGATGAACGGCAGGTCAAACAGCGTGAATAGGCGCTCCTTCCATACAGGATCCTTAACCTCAGGGAAAGCATCATGGACTATATCCGATTCGCCCATCTCGGTCATATTCCAGCGCTGCTGGTAGAAATAGGTGCTGTCGGCGCTGCCGTAGCTGTCGCGGAAGGTTATGTTGCGGATATCGGCCCCGCTTATGCCGTTGCCGTACTCGACTTCACGGTGGTTAAGAAGTGGATATTGGCGTAGTAAGGTATTTACCAGCAGTGTCTTACCTGCACCGTTGGGGCCTACAACAGCAATCTGCTGACCAGAGCCGATACACAGGTTAATGGGGGCGGCAAGCCTGTAACGGGAATCACAGGCAATACCATCAGTTATCCTTATCGCAAAATCCTTATTATCCACTTTATACCGTTTATGACTGCAAAGTTAGTGTAAAAAGCACTACCTTAGCACCATGATTCCCGCTTTATACCTTATTCCCAACCTGCTGGGCGAAACTCCCGTAGATCAGGTACTGCCACCCTACAACCGCGACATTATCCTGGGCATACGCCATTTCATAGTGGAGGATGTACGCACCGTCCGCCGTTTCCTCAAACTTGTGGACCGCAGCATCGACATAGACCAACTCACATTCTACACATTGAACAAGCACACCAACCCTGAGGATGTGTCAAGTATGTTAAAACCGCTGGAGGAGGGTAGTCCCATGGGAGTAATATCAGAAGCCGGTTGTCCCGCCGTAGCCGATCCCGGTGCCGATGTTGTAGCGATAGCCCAGCGCAAAGGCCTGCAGGTAATTCCCTTGGTAGGGCCCTCAAGCATAATCCTGGCAGTGATGGGCTCCGGATTCAACGGCCAGAGCTTCGCCTTCAACGGCTATCTGCCCATAGAGCCCGATGAGCGCATCAAGACACTCAAGCGCCTTGAGCAAAGAGCCTACACCGAGAACCAGACTCAGTTGTTCATAGAAACACCATACCGCAACGCCAAGATGATGGCCGACATCCTGAAAGCCTGCCGTCCCCAAACCCATCTGTGCATAGCAGCAGGCCTGACCACAAAGGATGAGTACATCCGCACCCACACCGTAAGAGAGTGGAACGGCCACCTTCCACAACTTGAAAAGATACCATGTATCTTCCTAATTTATAAATGATTATAGAAGGTTCCCTTTGGCTGAAAGCTTCCTGAGTTCTCTGAATTATAAGTTCTCGTCAAAGAAGCGTAGGATGCGGGTAAAGAGGTGCTTGCGGTGGGAGTAGCCGGTGATGCTGTGCTCCTTGCCGGGATAGACCTGCATATCAAAATCCACTCCTGCATTTATCAAAGCCTCAATGTATGAGGCAGTGTTGCTGAAGAATACGTTGTCATCATCCAGGCCGTGGACAATAAGCAGACGGCCATTCAGCTTATTGATGCGGTCTATGGCCGAAGCATCGTGGTAGCCGTCAGCATTCTGCTTGGGCTCCTGCATGAAACGCTCGGTGTAGGGGGCATCGTAGTAGCGCCAATCGGTTACAGGAGCTACGGCAACGCCGCATTTGAATACCGGAGTGCCCTCACTCATGGACATCAGGGTGTTATAGCCACCGTAGCTCCAGCCCCAGATGGCAATCCGCTCTGCATCGATGTAGGGCAGGGAGCCTAAGTATTTGGCTGCAGCCACCTGGTCTTGGCTTTCCATTACGCCCAGATGCTTGTAGGTCTGCTTCTTGAAGTCCGATCCGCGGCGTCCGGTGCCACGTCCGTCAACAACGGCAACAGCGTAGCCTTTCTGTGTGAGCAGCGCCTCAAATGCTGCTCCAGGATAGAATCCGGCACCCCATTCATTGAGAACCTCGTTTGATCCGGGGCCGCTGTACTGGTAAAGGATTACGGGGCAGGGGTGGGACTCATCGGCACCTGCGGGCTTGACCATCCAGCCGTAGAGCATAGTGCCGTCCACAGTCTTGAATGAGAACTGCTCCTTGGCGGGAAAAACGTATTCAAGGGTGGCTTGATATATATCGGCATTACTTTCAATGGTTCTCAATATTGTGCCTTTGGCGTCATTGCATGTTACAACATACGGCGTGGATATATCGGACCATGTGTTGATGAAATATTTGTATCCGGTACTGAAACGCCCATGGCTTGTGCCTCTTTCCTGGGTCAGCCTTGTTTTCTTGCCCTTGCTGTCAATTTTCCAGACGGCGCAGTCATACATGCCGGATTCATTGCTCTCATAATAGACGGTGCCCGATTTGGCATCATACCCGTGAAGGGCAATCACGTCAAAGTCCCCTTTTGTAATCTGGCGCTCCAGCCTGCCGTTAAGGTCGTAAAGGTAGAGGTGGTTATGACCGTCACGCTCGCTCTGCATTATGAACTGTGTGCCGTAGAACTGTGTTTGCATGTAACTGAACTCGTCCAGATAGCGACTGTCCTCTTCACGCAGTATGAGTGTGCAGAGAGTGGAGCGGGGGTTGCCCGAATATATCTCAAGCTTGTTCTGGAGACGGTTGAGAGTGAATATGAACAGAGTGTTGTCATCGTTTTCTAAGAATTTAATGCGCGGTATGTAGCTGGTGCTGTCAAGCTTGAGGTCCATGTCACGGATAACGGAACTCTTTATGTCAAACGAGTGGACCGATACCTTTGAGTTTGTGCCTCCGGCTGTGGGATACTGCTGAGGGCGGTATGAGACGAGCTCCTGTGAATAGGAATCGCGGTCGGGGCCGGTAAGGAAGAACGGCAGTTCATAGCTTCCAACCTGGGATTCATCAAAACGGATCCATGCCAGCATGCGGCTGTCAGCGCTGAACTCGTATGCCCGGGTTACTCCGAACTCCTCCTCGTATGCCCAGTCCGGTATGCCGTTACGTATCTTGCCTAACTCTCCGTCTTTGGTTACCTGAACTTCAGCATTATTGAATAATAACTTGATTAAGAATATGTTATTGTCCCTGACAAATGCTATATTATGACCGTCGGGAGAGAATGAAGGCACCTGTACGGGACCACCGGTGGTCAGTTTTTCGGCCTTGTTGTTGCGGATGGTGAATATGTAATAGTTTGCTGTATATGAGCGGCGGAAAATCTTGCTTACATACTCCTCAAGCAGAATGACATCCTCGGTGGGAGATAAGATGAAACGGCCCAGCATATAGGGTTTGTCGCCCTTTACCGTGTTCAGGTTAAGGACAGTGTCTATAACTGCGCCGGTCTTGAATGAATATTGCAGTATGCAGTTGCCTTCAGCTGCCAGATAGCTTTCACCATCGGCCATAGGGGTGATAGCCGGTGCCCCGCTGGCTGAGAATTTTCCTCCGATGACGTCGTCAAGGGTAAGTCTCTTGTTCTGTGCTGTCAGTGAAACGGCCGAAATCAAAGCTGCTGTCAGCAGTATGGTTATCCTCTTCATATTTCTATACTTAATTTGTTGTCCAAAAATCAATTATTAATTCTCAATCATCAATTGTCCAACTCTCCTTTGCCCTGACGTATTATCTCCTGGTCTCCATCAACGCAATAGACTACAGTGGAGTACTCAAATCCGCCTGCACCGCCGTTTATCACTATATCCACATCATCACCCAGACGCTCGTCAATCAGTTCGGGGTCGGTCAGATAACCTATGTCATCGGATTCATCGTACGGAATGGTAGTGGAGAGCAGTGGAGCTCCCAGCTGACGGCATATCTCACGTGTTATGTCATTGTCCGGCACGCGTATACCTACCTCCTTGCGGTTGCTGAATATCTTGGGTAAGCGGCTGCCGGCACGCAGTACGAATGTGAACGGGCCCGGAAGGTTACGTTTCATTGTCTTGAACGTGGCGTTGTCTATCTGCACATACTGGCTTATGTCACTCAGGTCATAGCAGACTATTGAAAAACGGTGTTTTTGGGGATTCATGCCCTTGATCTTGCATATACGCTCTATAGGACGCTCCTTGAGAGCGTGGCATCCCAGGGCGTAGGCTGTGTCTGTTGGATAAACAATTACCCCACCGCCATTCAGAATGTCCAGAATGCGGTCCAGTTCGCGCTGGTTGGTGTTCTTTTCGTACAGTCTTATGAGCATGTCTTGTCCTTAATATAATCTATTATACTCTGTGCATCGTCCGGGTTAAACCAGCGGGTGTTGGGGTCGCGCTTGAACCAGGTCATCTGCTTGCGTGAGTATATGCGGGTATTCTGCTTTATCTTTTCTATGGCGAACTCCAGCGTCCAAGGCTTGCCGTCAGGTGTAATGGCACCGTCCATCCAACTGAAAAGCTCCTTCATACCGACAGTGTTGAGCGAGTTGAGCCCGCGTCTGGGATACATGCGCCTTGCCTCGTCTATAAGGCCGTTTTCAACCATAATGTCAACGCGGCGGTTTATGCGCTCGTATAGCTGCTCACGGGGTCGGGTAAGCCCGATGCGGATTATGTTGAACGGACGTTGAACCTTATGCCCCTTGCGCAGGTCAGAGTAGGGATGACCGGTCATGTAACAGACCTCAAGTGCATGCAGGACCCGCTTGGGATTGCGTCTGTCAACCTCTTTATAGTAGGCAGGATCCAGCAGTTTGAGTTCTTGTACCAGATTGTCCAGTCCCTCCTTGTGATAACGCTCCAGAAGAGGCTTGCGGATGTCATCTGGGATAGTTGGAATCATGTCTATACCATAACACAGGGCATCTATGTACATCATTGAACCTCCTGTGACAAGTAGAATGTCGCGGTCTGCGAATAGCCTATCCGTCAGCCTGATGACATCCTCTTCGTATTTGGCCGCACTATAGTAGTCATCAAGTTCAAGGTTTCCTATAAAGTAATGTTTCACGCGTGCCTTTTCATCAGTGGTGGGGGCAGCAGTGCATATCGGAATATCGGCATACATCTGCCTGGAATCGGCCGATATGACAGGGGTATGAAACAATTCGGCGAGGTTCAGGCACAATTTTGTCTTCCCCACGCCGGTAGGTCCTAATATGATGATAAGATTTTTCACTCAATAAAGGTCGTCAATGGAATCCAAGCTCACTGTGCCTCCTCCTTCACTGCCCTCCATACCGAATCCTTCCTCATCAAGTTCATCGGATTCAAATCCTTCATCGCCGTAGAAATTCTCATCTACATCAATAACGGGGTTGGCCTTGGCCATCTCATCAAAGTCAATGGTCTGTTTGGGCGGGATGCCCTGGCTTGCGGTACAAATGGCTTCACTCAAATTTTTACCAGTGATAATCTCCTTTAATTCAATAAAAAAGCAACGTTCTGTTAAAGGGTCGAATACGTATATCAGACGCTGCTTTTCGTCCTCAATGAGTTCGTCAAGAGGGGTGTCGGCCATTACAAAATTATCTACCTCGGAACTGGTGTTCATCTCCTCACGGGTAATCTCCTCCCTTTTCTCCCAGTTGTCCTCGCAGATGAAGAATGAGGTTATCTGGTCGTCGGGGAATCCTACAGATTTCAGGATGGCATTGCTGAAATCCAGGAAAGATGCCGATGAACTGATCTGGATTTCGCGATAGAAGTCATCAACCTCGTCGGAAATGAAAATGAATCTGTAAATCATATAGTAAATTTTTTTATCTGTCACGTATAATCCCACGTTGAGAGCGGGAAATGAAATCAATGATATATTGTACTTGCGGGTCAGAGGATATCTTGTCCTTCTTTATGGCTGTTATAGCCTGTGAAACATTCAATCCCTGTTGGTACATTATGCGATATGCGTTGTGTATGGCTTCAATAGTTTCATTACCGAAGTTTTCACGGCGCAGACGAACCAGATTAAGCCCCATGTAGGTCAGCGGATTACGTCCCGACATTGTAAATGGTGGAACGTCTTGGCTTACTCCGCTTCCTCCTTGAATCATAACATAGCCTCCGATATGTACGAACTGGTGAATTAGCACACCGGCACTTATTGTCGCGTGATCTTCAACCTCAACTTCGCCTCCCAGTTTGGTGCTGTTGCCTATAATGCAACGGTTGCCCACCACACAGTCATGGGCTACGTGCATACTCTCCATAAGCAAGTTATCATTTCCAACTATGGTCTTTCCTTTTGAAGCGGTTCCACGATTAATTGTGACATTTTCGCGAATACGGTTGTTATCGCCAATTTCGGCCGTGCTTTCCTCACCAACAAACTTCAGGTCCTGTGGAATACCGCCTATGACAGCTCCCGGATGGATTGTATTGCCGTTTCCTATTCGTGAACCGTACATGATACTTACATGGGGCATCAGAATGTTGTTGTCTCCTATGACTACGTTTTTGTCAATGTAACAGAATGGACCTATTTCGGTATTATTCCCGATTTTAGCTGTAGGGTCAACGTATGCTAAGGGGCTGATCATATTCAATTTTTCTTGATAATTTGTACCATAAATTCAGATTCTGCTACAAGTTTATCGGCCACAAAAGAATAACCTTTCAATGAAAGCATTCCATGGCGGACAGGAGCTGTTCTGACAACTCGCATAAGCAATGTGTCGCCAGGAACAACAGAGTGGCGGAATCGGGTGTTGTCTATTTTTGCGAAAAGAGCTTCATATTCGGCAGGATTTTCAGCGTACTGCATTGCGAGCATTCCTCCCAATTGGGCCATTGCCTCAATTATCAGAACACCGGGCATGATTGGATGCTCAGGGAAATGACCTGTGAAGAAAATCTCCCCGTTGGTAACGTTTTTCACACCTTCGGCATAGAGGTCGGTGAGTGTTATAACTTTGTCAATAAGCAGCATAGGGAAGCGATGAGGCATGATGGCCAAAATCTGCTCGTGATTTAAGAGCGGAGGCACCGACGGGTTGTATGCAGGCGCTTGTACATCGTTCAACTTGATGTTTTTACGAAGGATACGTGCGAACTTGTTGTTAATGGTATGTCCGGGACGGGTGGCAATTATGCGGCCTTTGATGGGCTTGCCTACCAGTGCCAGGTCACCTATTATGTCAAGTAGTTTGTGACGAGCAGGTTCATTATCCCACTGAAGGGGTTTGTGCATAATATAACCCAACTTGGTAGCATCCATCTTAGGTACTCCCATAACATCACATATTTTATCATAGCGTTCCTGAGGCATTTCCCGTTCATAGATAACAATAGCGTTATCCAAATCCCCTCCCTTAATGAGTCCGACACCTAAAAGAGGTTCTATTTCGCGCACGAAAACGAATGTACGGCTCTTGGCTATCTCAGAAGGAAAATCCTTCATATTGTCAAGAGATGCAAATTGGTTGTTGAGAATTTTGGAATCATATGAGATGAGTACGTTCACGCTGAATTCGTTGTCAGGGAGCAGTATTATGGATGAGCCTGTTGTTTCATCCTTGACTTCTATCTTGTTTTTAACTACATAATAGTCTTTCAAAGCATCCAGTTCACGTATACCTACACGTTGAATGTTCTCCACATATTCAACAGCACTACCGTCCAAGATGGGAAATTCCGGACCGTTTACCTCTATGTGACAATTGTCAATCCCAGCAGAGTAAAGTGCTGCAAGAGCATGCTCTACTGTGCTGACCTTTGTGTTGCCTTTGAAAAGTACTGTACCTCGTTGGGTTTCCCTCACGTTCTCGGCGAATGCCTCTATTACAGGCTGGCTGTCAAGATCGATTCTTTGTATTTTGTAGCCATAGTCTGCAGGTGCTGGTTTGAATGTCACTTTTAAGTCAAGACCTGTGTGAAGGCCTTTTCCACTCAATGAAAAACTGTCCTTTAAAGTCTTTTGTTTATACATTTTAAATTACTTTTCATGAAGTTTTGCTTTCAATTCATCAACCTCTTTGCGCAGTGCATCAAGTTCCTTGTTCATTTCAGGCAACTTGCGGAAGATTACTGATGATCGCATAAATGATTTGTAATCAAAAGCCGGATACCCCATAATGGTCTGTCCGTCCTTTATATTACCAAGGATACCTGACTGGGCTCCTATGTTCACATGGTCTCCGAGTGAAATGTGTCCTGAGATGCCGGTCTGCCCGCCCACCATACACCATGAGCCGACCTTGCTTGAGCCGGCTATTCCAGTCTGGGCTGACATGACAGTATTCTCACCTATCTCCACATTGTGTGCCACTTGGATTAGATTGTCAAGCTTTACACCCTTGTGAATGACGGTGCGGCCCATGGTAGAACGGTCAATACATGTGTTCGCGCCAATTTCTACATCGTCCTCCAGTTCGACAATACCTATCTGCGGAATCTTGTCGTAACCGTCAGATGTCGGAGCGAACCCGAATCCGTCGGCACCTATCACGCTGCCTGCGTGCAGGATGCAACGGCTGCCGATCCTGCATCCGTAGTAGATGGTAACATGGGGATAAAGGATGCAGCCGTCACCGATGTGGGCGCCTTCACCTACTGTCACATGGGGATATATCTGTGTATTGTCACCGACCGTTGCACCATCCTCAATTACCGCAAAAGGCCCGATATAGACGTTCCGGCCTACAGTGGCCTTGTCCGATACCGATGCGAGCGTGCTGATTCCCGTTCTACCGGGTTTCATGGACGCGTAGAGCGACATGAGCCTGGCAAGGCTTTCGTATGCGTTATCTACCCTCACAAGAGTGGCGCTTACGGGTTGTTCGGGCTTGAAGTCCTTGTTGACCAGCACGATACTGGATTTGGTGGAATATAGAAAATGTGTGTATTTGCTGTTTGAAAGAAAAGAGAGCGCACCAGGCTGCCCCTCCTCAATCTTGGCGAAAGTATTCACGGTCGCGTTCCCGTCACCGTCAACGGCACCCCCCAGATACTGCGCTATCTGTCTTGCTGTAAATTCCATGTATGAAGTCTGTTTACGTATAGACTTGCAAATTTAATATAATATTGTGAATTCCGGTAATCCGAGGGTTATTACTTTGGCCTTTTGAGTTGTGCTTTACACCGGATGGCGGCCAGCTTCAACGCCAACACCGATGTTAATACCTCAAAGGAAAGACTCCATTTCCCGCTGGATTTCCATAGCCTTGATGCGGGCCACCTCAGCAAACCTCTCTGTCTTGTCGGCGTAAATGATCGCGCGGCTGTTGTTTACTATCAGACCGCATTTGCTGTTCATGCCGAACCTGCATACATCTGCCAGTGATCCGCCCTGTGCACCAATGCCAGGAACGAGCAGGAAGCTGTCCGGTACGGTGCGGCGTATTTCTGTGAGCATCCCGGCGCGTGTGGCCCCCACCACATACATCATGTTGTCAGGGTTACCGCCCCATTCAAGCGACTTTAGTAGTACTTTCTGATAAAGAGGAGTGCCCTGGGCATCCTGCATATACTGGAAGTCATCGGCACCCTTGTTGCTGGTGAGCGCAAGAAGGATTACCCAGCGGCCTTCATGTCCTAAGAACGGTGTCACGCTGTCCTGGCCCATGTATGGTGCTACTGTCACGGCATCGGCATTCATCCCGTTGAAGAAGCTTCCGGCGTACATCGTTGAGGTGTTGCCTATGTCACCGCGCTTGGCATCGGCTATTATGAACTGGTCAGGATAGCTGGCGCGTATGTAATCTATGGTCTTGTAGAGCGACTGCAAGCCATTGAGGCCCATGCATTCGTAGAAGGCCATATTCAGTTTGTAGGCAATGCAGTAATCAGCGGTGGCATCGATTATGGCCTTGTTGAAAGCGAAAACCGGATCCTCCTCACTGAGAAGATGCTCCGGCAACTTGCGCAGGTCAGTGTCAAGACCGACACACAGGAATGATTTCTTGCGCTGTATGTTTGCGTACAGTTCGTTTCTTGTCATATCTTAAAATGGTGAAGAAATATTTACATTTCAGATTCTTTCATACGTTCTGCATTCTCGGCTATGGTGAGCTGGTCTATGCATTCCTGTATGGCTCCGTCCATGAAGCCAGGCAGGTTGTATGAGGTCCAGTTTATGCGATGGTCGGTTATGCGTCCCTGCGGATAGTTGTAGGTCCGTATCTTGGCAGAGCGGTCACCTGTGGAGACCATTGTCTTGCGGCGGGCCGCTATGTCATCAACGTATTTCTGATGTTCGCGGTCATATATCATGGTGCGCAGGCGGGAGAGCGCACGCTCCTTGTTTTTGGGCTGGTCACGTGTCTCGGTACATTCGATGAGTATCTCCTCGACCGTTCCAGTGTTAGGATTTTTCCAATTGTAGCGTAGCCTTACGCCGGACTCTACCTTGTTAACGTTCTGTCCTCCGGCACCTCCGCTGCGGAATGTGTCCCATTTGATCTCCCCCTCGTTTATCTCGACTTCGAATGCATCGGCCTCCGGCAGTACGGCAACCGTTGCTGCCGATGTATGGATGCGTCCCTGTGTCTCGGTTACGGGAACACGCTGCACGCGGTGAACACCTGATTCATATTTGAGCGTACCATAGACCTTCTCGCCGCTCACAGTGAAAATGATCTCCTTGAATCCACCTGATGGGCCTTCTGAGCAGGATGATACTGCTGTCTTCCAGCCATGTGACTCGCAATACTTGCTGTACATGCGGAACAGGTCCCCTGCAAAAATCGCAGCCTCGTCACCTCCCGTACCGCCGCGTATCTCCATAATCACGTCCTTGTCATCCTGCGGGTCGGCAGGGATGAGCATCTGCTTTATCTCCTCTTCAAGCTGTGGCAGGCGCGCCATGGCACTGTCAAGCTCCTCACGGGCTATCTGGCGCATCTCCGGATCGTTCTCGGTTAATATCAGCTCCCGTGCCTCGGTTAAGCTGTCCTGAAGCTTTATGTATTCCTTTCGTGCGGCCACTACCGGTTCCAGGTCCCGGTACTCGCGGTTTAACTTGACAAACCGTTTCATGTCGGCTATCACAGACGGGTCTGTTATGAGCAGGCTCACCTCATGGAAACGGGCTTCAAGGCCATCAAGCTTGTCAAGCAGACTAACGTTTGCAGCCATCATTTCCCGTTTACCTTGTTTACAAATGCAACCGGACCGCCCTCGTAGAAGTTGATTATGTTGCGTGACACAAACTCTGCCATCTCATTGCGCACATCGTATGTCTGTGTGCCTATATGAGGTGTGATTACGGCGTTGTTGCAGGCAAGGATTTCAGGGCTTACCTTGTCACCGAACTCGAATACATCCAGGCCTGCACCCCAGATGCGTTTCTCCTTGAGCGCCTCAGCGAGAGCAAGTTCATCTACAATAGGTCCGCGCGCGGTGTTGACAAGAATGGCTGTAGGTTTCATCAGCTCTATCTGCTTCTTCCCGATGAGGTGCCACGTTTCCTTGGAATAGGGAACATTGACCGATATGAAATCCGAAATCCTTAGCAGCTCTTCAAATTCCACGTATCTTGCGTTGTACTGCTGTTCTGTTTCGGGACTTACACGGTGGCGGTTGTGATAAACCACATTCATGCAGCTGGCCACAGCCCTGCGCGCCAGCGCCTGACCGATGCGTCCCATTCCCAATATTCCTAAAGTCTTACCTCCTAAGGAGTAGCCAAGGTTGGCCAGTAAAGTCCATTCCAACGCTCCCGGTATGCGCAGGCGACGGTCCACATCGGTGATGCGGCGTGCGACAGCAAGCATGAGGCCGAATGCCAGGTCTGCCGTAGGTTCGGTGACAGGGCCGGGAGTGTTTGTTATCGCGATACCGAGTCCGGTTGCCGCAGGTATATCTATATTGTCAAATCCTACAGCATAGTTGCTCACCAGCTCCAGGCGGGGAAGGCCGCGCTCCATCAGCTTGCGGTCAACAGGGAAATTGAACATGGACTGAAGCACATCATATTCAGGGATCATCTCATACACCTCATCGTAAGTGAATGTCTCACGGCCTTCGGGTGGAAATGTCACATCGAATTTCCTGATCAGTTCCGCATATCCTGTGCGGAACATGTTGTATGTTACGAGAACACGTTTCTTCATACCTGTTGATTTTGGTTTGCGAAGATACTTATTTTTTTGTGCAGGGTTGGCTTAGAATCTGTTTAAATTTGTCTCCATAAATTTCTTATAGTCTCTTTTACCCTCTGATTTCATCGTTCTTCAGTCAAAATGGACCCCATTATTCCCTCGGAAACGATGAAATCAGAGGATAAAATAGCCCATGATTTCATGGAACGAATTTAAAAGGAATTCTTATTTTAAAACCTTTCACTATACCGGTCTCCGGAATCCCATGAATGAAGACCGGCGCTGTTCCGGAATTAAAAATAGTTAACTGCTTTTATATTCCCGCGGGTTGCAGTATCTTTGTGCAATAGCCGTAATTTGAAAACTTATGAAACGATTTTTGCTAATCACTGCTACTGTTTTATGTGCTTTGGTTTCCTGTTCTGGACCAGCGGATCACGGAAAGCTTGAGATCAATGAGAAGGGGTATTTCGAGACCCGCGGTGTGAATGTGCTGGTCTATTCAAACCAGTATCATGGAATATTCTGTGATGAGAAGACTGCAGGTATAGAGATTATTCAGCAAGGAGTCAGGATTGCCACAGGTGGCGGCGTACGTCTAATGAACACCCCGGAACAGTGGGATATCTACGCCGATATGACGCAGCGTACCGTTGACACGCTGGGTGGTGAGATCAGATGTCTGTTCAGGTATCAGGATTACGGATTCGAGTACGGAATAAACGTGAAGCAGGAGGATAAGGGCTTCCGTATGTCTGTCACTCTGGACAAGCCGCTTCCCCAGGAGCTTGCCGGCAAGGCTGGTCTTAACATGGAGTTCTTCCCTGCTTCGTACTATGGCAAGACTTATCTGGTGGACGGACAGTCTGAGATTTTTCCGCGCTATCCTTCCAGCGATACTGAGATGAGGCCGGTAAAGGAGAAGGTCACGCAATTCTATGGTCTCACTACTTTTGATGACCGCGGTCGTGACGAATTTATAGTACCCAAGCCAATATCCAAGGGGCATACGCTGGTTCTGGCTCCCGAGGATGAGTCTCTGCGTGTAATGTTCCGTTCGGATACCGAGCTGAACCTGTTTGATGGCCGCAACCTATCCCAGAACGGAACGTTTGTGGTGCGCTCATTCCTGCCTTCGGGTAAGACTGGTACTGTCCTTGAATGGTATGTGGAGCCCACTTCCAATCCTGAGTGGATCAGAGAACCTAATGTGGGGTTCTCACAGATAGGTTACACTCCGGCTCAGAAGAAGGTGGCCGTGATAGAGCTGGATCCCAATGACAAGGTAGCTCCCAAGGCCAGGATATACCGCGTGAACCCAGACGGAAGCAGCACCCTGGTGCTGGAGCCGGCTGTGAAGGAGTGGGGAATTTTCTATGACCGTTATAACTATGCTCAGTGTGATTTCAGCGCAGTTGGTGAGCCAGGTACCTACTTTATAGAATACAACGGTGTTAAGACCAACCCGTTCCCCATCAACAGGAATGTTTATGATGGAAAATGGTACAACACTATGGACGTGTGGCTTCCTGTCCAGATGGATCACATGATGGTGAATGAGGCATACCGGGTATGGCACGGCCGCTCCCATATGGATGATGCTATCCAGGCCCCCACAAACTATCAGCAGCATGACGGCTATCGCATGGGTAACAGCACCAACACAAAATACAAACCCTACGAACATATCCCCGGGCTGGCTGTTGGGGCGTGGTACGATGCCGGTGACTTTGATATCCAGTCAGGTACGGTTATCGGCATGACCAACCAGCTTGCTGAAGTGTGGGATGTTCTGCGTCCCGAACGCGATGAAACCTTTATTGACCAGAAAACCCAGTTTGTTGACATACACCGTCCCGATGGCCTGCCCGATATAATACAGCAGGTGGAGCACGGTGCATTGAACCTTTGTGCACAGATTGAGAACATCGGATTCATTGCAGGCGGTATAGTACAGGGTAACATGCATCAGTATCACCATTTGGGCGATGCTGTGACCATTACCGACGGATATATATATGATCCCAAACTCAAACCCTACGAGGTTCGTGACAACCGGTATTCAGGTACTCTTGACGATCGTTTTGCGTTCACCAATAATTCAGGCAACCCTATGAGTAATGTAAATGTATGCGCCGCCCTTGCACATGCCGCACGTGTACTTGCACCTTATATTCCGGAAACGGCTGAGCGATGCAGGAGGAATGCCCTCAAACTCTGGAAGGATATGGACGATTACCAGGCTCGCCAACAATCCGGTTCCAATGTCAACTCCAATGCCCAGAGAAACAATCGTGGCGGAGGCGGCGACCGTTCAAGTGCAGCTATCCAGCTGTGGCTGCTTACTGGTGAACAGAAGTACAAGGATATTTTCCTTCCGGGAGTAATGCGCCAGCTTGAAAACGCACGCACTGCTCCGCAGGGTGCTGAGGACAACCGCACAGGTGGAGGCAGTGCCATGAGGGCTCCGCGCGTGAACCTGACTACTGTACTTTCTCTGCTTCCGTATATGGACGATGATTTCAAGGCTCAAGTGCGTGAGGTGATTCCCGTATTTGTAGAGGATGCCAAACGTACCGCTGCTTCCACTCCTTATGGAGTGCCTGTTGCCGGCGGAACTTGGGGTGGAAGTGAGCGCGTAATCAGTTGGGCTCAGAACAACTATATGGTTTGGCGTTATTTCCCGGACCTGATCGATCCCGAACTGGTGCTTTCCGGTCTGAACTTCATATACGGCTGTCACCCGTACTCCAACGTGTCTTTCGTTACTGCAGTGGGCGTAAATACCAAGAAGGTGGCCTACGGCAATAACCGTGCAGACTACACTTTCATTCCTGGTGGTATAGTACCTGGTCTGGTACTCCTTCAGCCGGATTTCCTTGAGCACAAGGATGACTATCCATTCCTCTGGGGAGAGAATGAGTGCTGTACTAGAACAGTCCCCTCTTACGTTACTCTGTCTATTGGTGCCGAAGAGGTCGCTGCGACAATTAACAGATGATTTTTATATTTTGTAAAATTAGGTCATTTTAAAGATAGCCTTCCCTGAAGTTGATTCTATCATGTCGATAACAATAAAAGGCTTAAGTCATTATTATCCAAACGGCAAGAGAGCGCTAACCGATATCAACCTGGAGATACCTTCTGGCATGTTCGGGCTTTTAGGTCCGAACGGTGCAGGAAAATCCACTTTGATGCGTATATTGGTAACTTTAATGGAGCCATCCGAAGGTCAGATAGATGTATGTGGCTATGATATACGTACTCAGCGTAAAGAGGTACGTCGCATTTTGGGTTATCTGCCACAGGATTTCCGTTTTTTTGCCAGGTACAAGGTTCGTGAATTTCTGGAGTATGCAGCTGCTCTCTCAGGTATGACGAACTCTTCAGAGCGCGGCAAGGCAGTCGATGCCATGCTTGAACAAGTAGGCCTGTATGAAGCCCGTGACAGGTATGCACAGAATCTGTCTGGCGGCATGAAAAGACGTCTTGGTATCGCTCAGGCACTGATTCATAAACCTAAAGTGTTGGTGGTTGATGAGCCTACAACCGGACTTGATCCGGAGGAACGCATCAGGTTCCGTAACCTACTGAGTGAGGCCAGTTCAAAAGACACTACAATAATTCTCTCTACCCATATTGTCGGTGATATTTCCAGTTCATGTACAGAAATGGCAATGCTTAATCATGGTCATGTAATGTTCAGGGGATCACCTGCCGGGATGCTCAAGGAGACTGAAGGCAAGGTTTGGCGGCTCAAGGTAACTAACGAACAGTATGCAGAAATCAATCAGAAATATGCAGTGATTTCGACTATACCAAACGGGTTGGGATGGGATATCCAGGTTGTGGCCAAAAGTATTCCTGGTTACGATGCTGTCAGCTATCCTCCAAACCTGGAGCATGCATACGTTTATTTTATGGAGATTAAGGATAAGGACTGATGTGGATAGGAATAACTAACATACGTATAGTCTCCAAGTATGAGACAAAACTGCTGGTCCGCGGCTGGTTCTTCAAGGTGTTTGCCTTCCTGGCACTGTTTGCTGCTGTTATTTTAGGGTCGATGTATATACTATCGCAGTACCAGCAGCCACAGATGGTGAACAGGTCGGTTATTCCCTATATGTTCATGCTGGTAATGAATGTGGGGCAGGCCGTTGTGTCGGTTTTCTTAGCATCGGAGTATCTCAAGCGCGATAAACAGCTTGATACGTCGGAAATATTCTACACCCGACCTCTGAGCAATGCCGAGTACCTTCTGGGAAAGATGTGCGCAACGTTGAAGGTGTTCTTCATCCTTGACATTATAGTGGCATTGATAGCTTTAATCATGAGTCTGATCAAATATGGATTTGACTTGGACTATGTCAGTTATATATGGTATTTTCTGCTGTTGTGTGTTCCAACATTGGTGTTCATAGTGGGCTTGTCAACGACACTGATGTTGTTGCTCAACAATCAGGCTATCACAATGGTGATTCTTTTGGCATATATAGGCGTGACGCTGTTCTATATAGACAATGTGTATTATTATCTCTTTGATTATATTGGTTTCAACTTGCCAATGATAAAGTCTGTGATAACTGGTTTCAGCGGACTGCCCAGACTGATAAACCACAGACTTTGCTATCTGTTGCTTGGCATAGGTCTCATTTTTTCGGATGTGTCGCTATTCCATCGCCTCGCCAATTCAAAGTTCAGTCTTCTGCCCTGGCGAATCGCAACTGCAGTTTTTTTAATAGGAGGGTTATATGCAGGATATAGGCATGTGCATCTATTCAAGATAGATGAGAAATACAGAACCGAAATGGTTGAGTTGGACAATAAGTATGTACATATAGGCGGCGCGGTTGCTGACTCTTGCATGTTATCGGTAATCCAAAACGGTGATATGTTGGATATGAGGGCCGAAATGACCGTAATACCGAAGCATAATACCGTTTCGCTGGTATTTACACTTAATCCCGGTTTCAAGTTAAACAGTGTCGATGCACCCGGCCATCGGATGAACTGTGAACGGCTGATGCATCTGATAGTGTTGGATTTTGCTGATTCATTGTCTGCAGGAAAGCCCATACATCTTGTTATGGATTATAGCGGTATGGCTGATGAGCGTATCTGCTATTTGGATATATCGGCCGATAAACTGATAGAGAACAAGAAAGCCCTTTCCATGCTCAATATCGGTAAACGTTACCTCTTTCAGGACAGGAAGTTCACAATGCTCACACCCGAGAGTTACTGGTACCCCCGTCCTGGTGTGGCATTCAGTGATAAAAGTCCAGAATGGCAGATCTCATACTTTACCGATTTCCAAATCAACGTAACTCCCAATCCGGGGTTGACACCTATCTCACAGGGTCATTGCACGACAAATGCCGATTCTACCAGTTTCACTTTCACACCAGAGTCATCACTGCCGTCAGTATCACTCTTGATAGGTGACTATCATCCCAAGTCGCTGACGGTTGACTCAACTGTGTATACAGTATGGGAGCTGGGCAACTGGGACGACCAGTTTGAGGTGTTAGACTCCATACGTGACACCATTCCCACGATCATACGCGACCAGCGTTGGAGTATGGAGTATCAGGCTGAAATGAAGTACCCGTTCAGACGCTTTTCGTTTGTGGAAGTGCCTCTTCAATTTACATCCTACAAGCGGGTATGGACTTCAGTTTATGAGGAACTTCAGCCAGAGATGGCATTTGTCCGTGAGAGGGCCTTTGACATGGGTAGATTCCAGTTCCGCAACATGAAACGACAGTGGAGTGGCGGCCGTTATAGGAGAGGAAACAATAACATGTCCGAAAAGCAGATACTAATTAATATTCTGAACAATACCATGTACTTCATGATGGAATCAGGCAGTTTTAGCGGCAATGGCGGCAGAAACGGGCAGTTCACCATGACTCAGGTCGATAATCCGTACTTCTATCGTCCAATGTTCTACAATTTCAGATATAATATCTATTCATCGGACTGGCCCATGGCAAACAGGATGGTAGAGTCCATTACAGGCGTGAATGAGTCTGGCGGTCAGAACTGGATTAGGAGAATGAATGGTTTGTCTGAGGATGAGAAGGCTTTGATATTGATGGGCAAGTACGATTTTGAGCGTATAATGTCTGATCCGGAGTGGGAAGATATAGCCGACAATGCATTGGCGCTCAAGACAAAGGATTTCTTTGCTCCTATTTCAGAGGTATTGGGTTACGAGACCCTTGTTGATACTATTTCCGCACTTACCAGGGCTAAAGAGTTTGCCAATGTATCGTTTGATTCAATACTGGATTGGGTACAGGGCTATTCCGGAGTAAGTCTGCAGAAAAAGATTGATTCTTGGGACGAACCGGCGAAATTGGCCTGTTATAAGATTGGCATTCCTCAAATAACTACCGTCACTACTGATACTGCAGACATATACCAGGCGGAGGTTACGCTTGAAAACATATCGGACAATCCTGGATTCGTGAATGTAGAATACGTATTCTATGAGATGGAGAATGCCGGTGATGAGGATAAACCCAAGAGTATGGTTATGAGGGTGGGAGCGCACGAGACTCGCAAGATGGTGACCCACTGGTTTAATACCCCTAGCTATATAAGGGTAAACACCATGCTGTCATCAAATCTTCCACATGAGGTCAATCTTAATAATTCTGACTGGAGTACATACGAAGGTACAAATCTTGAGCCCGAGGGAGTCTTTACGGTACGCGGTGGTGTTGATAATACTCCCCCCGGTGAGATAATCATAGATAATGAGGACGATGAACTGTTTTCTCTTTCAAGACCACTTAGGACCGGTTATCTGTCAAAATGGATTGACAAGTCAAGGGAGAAGAACAACGAGTTCATGTATGAGGGATTCTCTGATTGGCGAACGTTCAGTCAGTGGACTTTGGTTACGGACCAGAATCTGTACGGAGATTACATTCGCTCTGCCTACATCATTTCTCCGGGTGACGGCTCCCAATATGCCCGTTGGAGCGTACCGGTGACAGTGCCCGGAGTATATGACGTATATTTCTATTCATCGCCAGCTATGTACAGTAACAATAACCGAAACCGAAGGTGGAACAATAACAACAATAATAATAACAATAATGGTCGCAGAGTGACTAATGACTACAATTTTGAGATAGAGCAGTTCAATATGAGTGATCATGTATCTATGAACATGTGGCGTGCAGATGAAGGATGGAACCTTCTGGGCACGTTCAGGTTTGAAGCGGATACTGTCAGAGTCACACTGAACAACAGGTCAGGTATAAGGGTTATTGTGGCTGATGCGGTGAGGTTAGTAAAAAGAGAAAGATAAAAAACAATGAAATGATAAATATGAGAAGGAAAAAACAATTATTACCGGCAATTATAGCTCTAATAGCGATGCCAGTCTTGGAGACAGGAGCCAATGCGCAGATTGTCATGACCATGGAACAGGCTCTTGAATACAGCGCTGAGCATAATCCAGATCTGATTAATTCACGTTTGAGTATGGAGCGATATGAGCAGAACCTGATTGCCCAGAAGGCATCATTGAAATCAAGATTCTCTCTTAATCTGGAGCCTTTCTCATATTCGCAATCACGTCAGTTTGACAGCCGTTTTTCAGACTGGTACACAAACCGCTCACTGTCATCATCCGGGACTTTCAGTATATCTCAGCCTATAATATGGACTGATGCTACACTATCATTGAACAACAGTCTGTCATGGCAGAACAACGAATCCACCGTAGGCGGTAACACCAACACCAACCGCGCATTCAGCAACAGGCTTTATCTGAGTCTGAACCAGCCCATCTTTACCTATAACCGGACTAAGATGAACATGCGTCAGATAGAGATGGACTATGAAAACGCCCGCATAAGCTACGCCCTGCAGAGACTTAACGTGGAGCGCAACATAACAAGCCAGTTCTACAGCCTGTTCATGTCACAGCAGAACCTTGCCATAAGTGAATCGGAACTGGAGAACGCCGAGAGGAACTTCAATATAATAAAGGACAAGGTGGAGGCTGACCTTACAACCAAGGACGAATACTATCAGGCAGAGCTTAACTTGGCCCAGTCGCGTTCCAGCCTGGAGAACCAGAGGGTGAGTCTGGAGAACGCCAAGGACAATTTCAAGCAGGTGCTGGGAATACCACTGGAGGAGGATATAATAGTGGAGTGCGACATTGAGGCCGAACCGGTAATAGTGGATTTTGACAAGGCACTGGAGAGTGCTTTGACAACCAGACTTGAGCTCAGACAGCGTGAGATCTCCAGGGAACAGCAGGAGATGTCTATGATTCAGGTCAAGGACAATGACAGTTTCAACGGCAGCATATCGCTTTCGCTCGGTATCATGGGCGATAATCAGGAATTTACTCAAATTTACGACAATCCTACAAACAACCCGCGAGTGTCTGTTTCATTTAGCGTGCCTATATTTGATTGGGGTGCACGCAAGGCACGCATCAAGGCTGCGGAGATAGGAAGGCAGATGTTTGAGCTGAGCGCCGAGGAGGAACTCAAGAGCATAGAGATGAACGTGCGCAGCACCTGCCGTAGCCTGGATAATCTGGTAGGACAGATTTCGATAGCTGAGCAAAGCCAGCGTAACGCCCAGCTTACATACGACCTCAATGAGGAACGTTACCGCAACGGCGAGCTGACCGGACTGCAGATGAACCAGTTCCAGAATCAGCTGTCAAACAGCAAGATGTCTTACACACAGGCCATCATAAACTATAAGGTCCAGCTTCTTAATATCAAGGTCCTGACCCTTTATGACTTTGAGAAGAACGCTCCTGTAGTTCCTATAACATATGAGCAAAACACAAATACAAAATAATAATCAAACAGAAATAACAGAAATGATACAGTATATGAAATCAGGAATCAGCGCACTAACACTGGCTGTGCTCTCTGTAATAATGACAGGGTGCAGACAAGAGAACACAATGAACCGCAGTGAAATACCCACACCGGTATCCGTCTCTGACATCACCTACGGTACTGTAAGCCGAGTTTTCACAACAAACAGCACTGCTGTGTCAAATGCAGAAGCTGAACTGTCAACGGAGATGGCTGGTAAATATCTCCTTCAGAGAAATCCGGCGACAGGTAAACCGTACAAGCTTGGTGACAAGGTCAGAAAGGGAGCCGTGATAGTACGCATTGAAGACAAATCGTATGAAAATGGCATTTCGATCGAGACCAAGCGATTGAACCTGGAACTGGCAGAACAGGAGCAGGCCAAGACAAAGTCGCTTTATGACAAGGGTGGTGCCACGCTGACTGAGGTAAAGAACTCAGATATCAAGATTATGAGTTCGCGTCTGGACTACGAGAATGCCGAGATGAACCTTGAGAAGATGAATATAAGAGCTCCGTTTGAAGGTGTGATTGTTAATCTTCCTCATTATTCGAATGAAGCCAAGCTTAATAGTGGGACATCTGTTGTTACCATTATGGACTATAGTTCAATGCTGCTTGAAATAAACTTGCCTGAGAGTGCAATCAACGAAGTGAAAATTGGTCAGGAGGCTTACATTACCCATTATACTCTTCCAGGTGATACCATAATAGGTGAAGTGACGGAACTTTCTCCGGCAATAAGTGCCGAGACCCGCACATTCAAGGGTAAACTTGTGATCAACAACAAGGACCTTCTTATCAGGCCTGGTATGTTTGTTAAGGCAGATATTGTTACAGAGAGTCACAGTTCAACGATAGTGATACCCAAGAATATCGTTCGCAACGAACGTAACAGACGTACAGTGTTTGTTGTAGACCAGGGCATTGCCAGAGCAAGAGATATCAAGTTAGGTCTTGAAGATAAGAACATTGTGGAAGTGCTGAGTGGTCTTGATAAGGACGATCAGTTAGTGGTACGCGGTTTTGAGACTCTGAGAGACGGTTCAAAGGTAAAAATCCAGAGATAAGATATAGGATGAAAAAACTGGTTAGTTGGGCGGTCAGGAATCCGGTTACTGTCACGATGGCGGTACTGGCCATTCTGCTGCTCGGAAAGATATCATATGACAGACTGAGCGTGGAATTGCTTCCAAGCATGAACAGCCCTCGTCTGTTTGTTGAGATAGATGCTGGTGAACGTCCGCCGGAAGAGATTGAGAAGCAGTTCGTAAGAAACATGGAGTCTCAGATTGCCCGTCAGAGCGATGTGCGCAATGTATCATCGGTAGTTAAGGTTGGAACTGCCAGGATAACGGTTGAGTATTCCTGGAGAAAAAATATGGATGAGGCTTTTCTGGATTTGGAGAAGGCCATGAGCAGTTTTTCTCAGGATAGTCGCGTTACTGATCTGAGAATATCACAGAAAGATCCCACTACTTCGCCGATTATGATTATCGGTTTCTCTAATCCGGACATCGACGATATGGCCGAATTGCGTAAGGTGGCAGACTCATACGTATGCAATGAACTTATGAGGGTTGAAGGAGTGGCAGATGTCTCATTGGCCGGTGACGAGTTTACTAATCTGGTCATTGAGGCGGATCCGTATAAACTACAGGCTTTCAATATTACAGTGGATAATATTTCGTCGCGCATTCAGGAGAGCAACCAAAGGGTATCGGGCGGAAGGATAACGGAGCAGGGAGCCCAGTATCTCGTAACCGGTTCAAATACCCTGACAGACGAAACGTCATTCGGTAATATTATTGTAGGGTATAGGAATACAGAAACTTCACCCGGTCAGGTGGGTGAGTTTGAATCTGCCAGCATGGCACCCATTTATCTTCGTGATGTGGCAACCATACACTTTGAAAACCGCAACCCTGATAATATTGTAAGGGTGAACGGTAACCGCAGCATTGGCATATCGGTCTTTAAGGAGATGGACTACAACACAGTCAAGGCTGTTGAAGGGATAAATACCAGCCTTAGCAAGATACGGAAATCATTGCCGGGATATGACTTTATTGTAATCAGCGACCAGGCTACTTTTATTAAAAACTCTATTGGTGAGGTCAAGAACAGTGCGCTACTTGGAATCCTGCTGGCTGTAATAGTGTTGTTCGTGTTCTTGCGTAGAGTGGGAACCACTCTTATTGTGGCAGTTTCTATCCCTGTTTCCATAATTGCAACCTTTAATCTGATGTTTTTCAGTGGATTGACCATAAACATCCTGACATTGGGAGGACTTGCATTAGGAGCAGGAATGTTGGTGGATAATGCAATAGTGGTTATTGAAAGCATATTCAGGAACCAGGAACGAGGGCTTTCTGTACGTGATGCTTCTATAAACGGAACTTCAGAGGTTGCCGGTGCTGTATCGGCATCAACTCTTACTACTATTGTGGTGTTCCTGCCTATAGTATATTTGCATGGTGCTACCGGTGAACTGTTCAAGGATGAGGCCTGGACTGTAACGTTTTCGCTACTTTCATCCCTGTTCGTGGCAATCCTGGTTATTCCTACACTGTACGATAAAATATTCGGACGGAAAAAGGCTGTTCCTCTGAAGAGTTTCAGTTCAGTAAATATAAAGGGGTATAGCTCATTCCTCAAAAATCTTGTCGAAAGGCGCTGGTGGGTTATAGCCGCTTCTGTGGTTCTGGTCTCTGGGACTATATTCCTTCTTCCGTATGTGGGCACAGAGTTTATGCCCAAGACAGGGGACAACTCCATTAATGTAAAGGTCCGTATGGCTGAAGGAACCAGTTTGGAACGTACATCGTCCACACTGGAGAGTCTTGAGAACATGGTATTTGATCTGTCGCAGGATAGTGCTTGCGTGATATATACTCATGTGGGTCCTGGCGCATCATCTCAGAATCTGGATTTTGAGGGTGAAAATACAGCAACAATGAAGATTCAACTCTCTAATAATTCGGCTGTTACTCCCGATGACCTATCAGAGATTCTTGCTGCATACATAGATGGTGTTGATGGAATGGAACTCTCATTTACGCAAGATGACAACTCTTTGAGTTCAATGATGGGTACAGAAGACGCTCCGCTCGTTGTGGAGATCAAGGGTGAGGACCTGGATTTGTTGACACAACTTACCAATCAGGTGAAAGATGTTGTCGATTCGATTGACTGCCTGTATAATGTGGAAAGTTCACTGGCGGGCGGTGCACCAGAGATTATCATTACTGTTGACCGTGCTTTGGCCGGTATGAACAATATCAATGTGTCCACGATAATCACCCAGATACAGCAGCATCTTGACGGTCGTGCGGCCGGACAGATGGATTACAAAGGTGACATGAGGGATATTAATATAAAGGTACCTGGAGTGTCTCTGGCAGATTTGAACAGTATGGTCATCACATCAGGCCAGAAGGATTTCCGCTTGGCTGAATTGGCTAAGATAAGCGAGAGCACGGCCCCCAAGGAAATATATAGACTTAATCAGAATAGGGTTACCCGTGTTACTGCTGATATTGATGAATCCGTTTCACTTGACAAAGCCGCACAGAGTGTCCGGGAAGCTGTGTCTGGTATAGAACTGCCGCAGAACTACTCCATTACCGTGACTGGTGAGGAGGAACGAAGGGCTGAGTCCATGAATAGTCTTCTGCTGGCTCTGTTGTTGTCTGTGGTACTTGTATATATGGTGATGGCATCGCAGTTTGAATCACTCCTGCATCCTTTTACTATTCTTCTTACAATCCCTCTTGCATTGGTGGGAGCTGTACTGATGTTTCTTATTACAGGAATAACGGTGAATATAATGGGTATAATTGGTATGGTGATGTTGGCCGGTATTGCTGTTAACAACTCAATTATCCTTGTGGATAGGATAGGGCAGCTTAAGGACTCAGGCCTCAGCCTTACTGATGCTATAGCAGAGGCAGGTCAGCAGCGTATCCGACCCATTCTCATGACAAGCCTTACTACAATTCTGGCGCTTGTGCCTATGGCTCTGGGAATAGGAGAGGGATCATCTCTCAGTTCTCCGATGGCAATTGCCGTTATAGGCGGCCTGTTCACTTCAACTCTGCTTAGTCTTGTGGTGATACCGTGTGTATATTATGTATTCGAGAGCGCTAAAATAAGGATCACAGGAAAATGAAGTCATTTATTGACAGAAGGGTTACTATCTGCATGCTTCTGGTGGCGCTGACACTACTGGGCTATTTCTCTTACAAGCAGTTGCCGGTTGAATTGTTACCCAATACCGAGCTACCCCAGTTGTATGTGAATGCCTCATCGCAAAGTGACCTTACTCCGGCTTCCATGGAGCAGCAGGTTGTTATTCCGCTTGAAGGAGCAATCAGTGCTGTGGGTGGTGTTGAGAATATGGAATCAACGGTGTCCGGTAGACAAGGTTCCATACGGGTTGATTTTAAGAGGGGGACCAATCTTAAAATGACCACCGTGAAACTTCAGGAGAAGATCAGTTCTATACGGTCCGATTTTCCATCAGGTGTTTCGGTGAATGTCCAACAGGCTAACATTAATGGCATAAGCAATCAGTTTATGTCATTGCAGGTGCGCGGGTCTGGTGGCGTTGACCGTTTGAGGGCAATTGTTGATAAGGATGTGGTTCCTCGGCTTGAGAGCATCGACGGCATAGCAGGAGTGACTGTTTATGGCGGAAGAGTCAAATCCATCGAGATTCGCTCTAATCCTGAAGCTATGCAAGCATTGAACATTTCAAATTCACAGATCAGCCAGGCTCTGAGCCAGTATAATCAGGAACGTACATTCCTCGGCTACATAAGTGAACCTGACAGGAAGTATTATGTCCAGCTTGACGCCAGCTACGATGACGTGTCACAGGTAGAGAATCTGGTGGTGGCCAACGGGCCGATTTATCTTAAGAATGTAGCTACCGTTTTCTTTGACTATAAAGAAGAGACGACAATCAGTAGGGTTAACGGCATGGATGCGATTTCGGTGTCCCTGGTTAATGGAGCCGGTGAAAATCTTTTGAATCTATCCAAGAGGACTCTTAAGCGCATTGACGAGGTGAATCGGGAAGTTGCAAATCAGGATCTTGAACTGGTCTTGCAGTCTAATTCTGCCGATCAGATAAGCAACAATATTTCGCAGATTGTAAAGCTGGCATTAATAGGCGGTATTCTGGCGATTCTGGTTCTCTGGTTTTTCTTGCGTAACCTAAGTCTGGTTTTCTTTATTGCACTGTCAATACCGGTTTCAATATTATCAGCGTTCAATATATTCTATGCGGCAAATATATCCATAAATACACTTACTCTTATAGGTATGGCCTTGGCTATAGGTATGTTGTTGGACAGCAGTATTGTGGTGTTGGAAAACATATACCGTTTGGCCTCTATGGGTATGCCTCCGCGACTTGCGGCATTGCAGGGTGTAAAAGAGGTGAGAAAAGCCCTCGTTGCATCCACACTTACAACTATAACGGTGTTCCTTCCTTTTGTGTTCTCCGATGAACCTATGATTAAGCTCTTGGGTAGGAACATTGGTTTTTCGATCATATCCACTCTGATATTCTCGCTTTTGGTAGCTGTCACGTTCATTCCAATGGCAACAGCTGCCATGATGGAACGCGGAGGCGGCGGCAACAGTGTGTTCTTCAAGAAAATGTCCATCCATGACCGTCCTCTTCAGATGTATTCCACACTGCTCAAAACCTCTTTGCGCAAGCCTGGACCTACAGTAGGGGCCGCGGTTGTTGTTCTGGTCATTGCTTTCATATTAGCCTTGTCCCGTAACACAGGCCAGAACCGTCAGGTGGATAGTGACAGAATTAACGTAAACATAACCATGCCCAGTGGCAGCGTCCTTGATGATACGGATGAGGCTACTGCAACCCTTGAAGCACGTCTGGACAGTTTTCCTCAGAAAAAAGATGTAATAAGTAGGATACAGGAGGACCAAGCATCGATCACGGTAACTTTACAGGAAGGATATAATAAAAAGGGGGGCATATCAATAAGCAATCTGGTTGAAGAATTGAGCGATGCCCTCACTCTGGATGATGATGATATTGACGTGCGCGTTACTCCCGGATATGCCAGAGGACAACAAAGCGCTTCCGGGTTAAGTTCGCTGACCCGTTTCATGAGTGTACTCGGCGTTGGAGACAATACGGAAAGGATCGTTGTGAAAGGCTCTGATATTGAGACGATGCGTATTGTCTCCAATAATCTCAGATACTATCTGGAACAGTTGGAGTTTGTACGCGATATAAGAGTTGATAATCCTGGTGGGCGAAGAGAGGTTCAACTTACTTTTGATCCTGTGTCATTGGCTTCGTATAATATTTCCAATCAGGCCATTACATCAGCGTTAGGCTCGCTCAACCGTTCCACAAGCAGCGGAACCAGTTTTAAGGTTGGTGTCGATGAATATGACATTGTAATAATGGATGACCTGACAGAGGAGGAAGAGGAGGCAGGACGATGGGAGAAGACACTGGATGACCTCAGACGCGTCATTGTTACAGATGCTAACGGAGGGACGCATGAGTTGCAGCAGTTGGCAAATATTCGCCTTAGCCGTGGACCGTCGGAGGTAAGACGTGTGAACCGTGACCGTAGGGTGAACGTGACATATGCCATTTCACAAAGCGAGGATCTTCCTAAGGATGTGCTTGAAGGTTATCATGAACAGATTGATGATATCATAGCCAATTACAACCTTCCTTCCGGACTGGCACTTGAGGTGCAGCGTGGTGATGACTCCACTAATGAGTTCAAGTTCCTGATACTGGCGGCTATCATACTTATATTCATGATATTGGCTTCATCGTTCGAGTCACTTACCACGCCTTTAGTCCTGCTGTTCTCCATACCGCTGGCCGCCATAGGCTCTTTGCTGGCACTGCTGCTGTCGGGTAATAGCCTCATGAATGCCAATACACTGACCGGATTCCTGATCCTGCTTGGCGTAGTGGTCAACAACGGCATCATACTGATAGACTACTCATCTACTTTACGCAGGAGGGGTTACGGCCGTATGCGTGCAATCATGACCAGCGGATACTCCCGACTCAGACCTATATTCATAACCACGATCACCACCATAGTCACGCTTATCCCCATGGCTATGGGTGACAATGAGTATGCAGGTGCCATAGGTGCTCCGTTTGCACTGACGGTCATAGGCGGTCTGGCCTTCTCGGCCATACTTACACTGCTTCTCATACCTACCCTCTACATATCGTTCGAGAACATGAGGGCATGGTACAAGAGTCTTGGCCGTTATACCCATATACTGCATGCAGTACTGTTTGGAGTAGGACTTATGGTGATATTCACCACTGTAAGCGGAATATTCAAGATACTTCTGTACATAATTGTCCTGTGTCTTGCCGTCCCCGGAGTGACATATTTCATAAAGAGCTCTGTCAGGATTGCCCGCAAGGATATTGTCAAGCCCGATGAGCCGATTGTGATAGAGGTGCGTAACCTGGTCAAGGTATATGACTGGTACAGCCTGTTCCTGCGTCAGTGGCGTAGCGGGCTGAACATTCGCCGCAGATTAGGACTGGCTCGCTCTTTCCATCATCCGAAGGATTTTGTGAGCATGATCTGGCAGGTGGTGGTGTTTGCATATACAGGTTATTTGGCAGGGTGGTATTTTGAAAAGCAGGGATGGATACTGCTTATGACAATTATTACACTTGCTGGTGTAAACAATATCATAAAGGCAATACTTGAATATGTTTCTTATAAATCCTCTCGAGGAGCAATAATTTCGCTGAAACTGAAAAAAATTCTATACTGGGTATTACCGGTATGTGCGATGTTGTTCCTAAGCCGCCGCATTGAGAGCAATGGATTCATGGTATTCATCGCTGTTGTTTGGTTATTGGGTCTTTGCATACGTAAGACATCGGATTACCTTTATGACAACAACGTAAATGTGGAACGTCTTGGCGATGAGACCGCCGGCGTGAAACGTGCCTGGTATGTGTTTGTGAAGAGCATCCCCATCATTGGCAAACGCAAGAAACCGTTCAAGGCCCTGCGTGGAGTCTCGTTTGAAATACACAGCGGCATGTTTGGCCTCTTGGGGCCCAACGGAGCGGGAAAATCTACATTCATGCGCATTGTTACCGGAATACTGCGCCAGAGTTACGGAACGGTGTTCATCAATGGTATGGATACTCTCAAATACAGGGAGGAGTTGCAGAGCCTTATAGGTTTTCTGCCTCAGGAATTCGGTATGTATGAGGCGATGAGCGCCTGGGATTTCCTTAATTATCAGGCTATTCTCAAAGGTATTACCGATGAGAAAGTGCGTAATGAGAGGCTGGAGTATGTGCTCACTGCTGTACATATGTATGAGCAGAGAAACTCAGAGATAGGATCTTTCTCGGGTGGAATGAAGCAACGCATAGGAATAGCGCTGATACTGCTTAATCTGCCACGTATCCTTGTGGTGGATGAACCTACCGCCGGTCTTGACCCAAGGGAACGGATAAGGTTCAGGAACCTGCTGGTTGAACTGAGCCGTGACCGTATCGTGATATTCTCTACCCATATTATTGAGGATATTGCCAGTTCATGCAATCAGGTTGTGGTTATTGAAAAGGGTTCACTAAAATACTTTGGTCTGCCATCGGAAATGGTCAATCTGGCCAAAGACAAGGTATGGCTGTTTGACATAGAAGCATCACGTTTGGGTGAACTTGACGAGAAGCTGATAGCCAATCACATTCAAGACGGTGATTTGATCAAAGTGCGATACATATCGCCTACATGTCCGTTCCCTGGTGCAGAACCTGCTGAGCCCAATCTTGAAGATGCATACCTATGCTTATTAAAGAACCTTTAAAGAATTTGACCGATGTCAGTATTACAGACAGTGAAATCTTTCGCAAAGTTGTGCGGTTACAATATGAGGATTATTTTCTCCGGCAAGTTCATCTGGTTCCTGCTGGTTGGCCTGGCACTTTTCTTTTTCCTTATGTTTACCGCTGCATCCAGAGGCACTACCTTGAGTCATGGCATGGTCTATAACCAGCTCATAATACCAGGACTTCTGCTGGTTTTCTACCCTGCATGTTTCGGCATCCAGAATGATGCTGACCACCGTATTTTGGAACTGTTGTTCGGTATTCCAAACTATATGTATAAGGTTTGGCTGTTCAGGCTGATTATGATTTACGTTGAGGTTTATCTGATACTTGTGGCATATGCCTTTTTGGCCAGAATTCTTCTGTATCCTGTAGCGCCGTTCTCAATGGCTGCCAAGCTAATGATTCCGGTCATGCTATTCGGTAATCTTGCTTTCTTGTATTCCACGCTTATCCGTAACGGAAACGCTGCTGCTGTGCTTTCTGTGCTTACGGTGATTCTGGCATTGGTGTTGGGTAATATTCCGCTTGTTGAGAACAAGGTATGGGACGTAACTATTAATCCGTATGAGGAGCCTGAAAACATAAACGCTGCTATCTGGAGCGTGATTCTGCTAAAGAACCGCATCATGATGGTTGTTGCAGGAATCATTTTCCTTATGTCCGGTCTGTTGGGATTGCAGAACCGCGGTAAGTTCCTTGGATAATAAATCTTTAAATATTAACTTTGGCATATCGGTCGCGATGAGTGCGGCTGGTATGCTTTTTTGTATATAACCAATTAAACAATTGAGAATATGACTATCAAGGATTTGCAGCCCAAGATTGTTTGGGACAACTTTTACGGTATAACACGACAGCCGCGTCCATCCAAGCATGAGGAGAAGATTCGTGCATGGTTGCTTGACTGGGCCAAACAGCGTGGAATTGAGGCTTTTGCCGATGAGACAGGTAACGTGATTATGCGCAAGCCCGCCACACCTGGTATGGAGAATCTTAAGGGCGTTATCATGCAGGGGCACATGGATATGGTTCCACAGAAGAATGCTGATGTTAAGCATGATTTTGAAAATGATCCCATTGAGACCTGGGTGGACGGCGAGTGGCTCAAGGCTAAAGGTACCACATTGGGTGCCGATAACGGTCTGGGCGTTGCTTTAGCCCTGTCTGTACTGGAGTCAAACGATATCAAGCACGGTCCGCTGGAACTGCTGGTTACATACGATGAGGAGACCGGTATGACCGGTGCACAGGCTCTCAAACCGGGCGTACTCAAGGGTGAGATACTGCTCAATCTTGACTCCGAGACAGAGGGTGAGCTCTACGTGGGCTGTGCCGGTGGCCTTGACGCATCAGTCAAGGGTACATACGAGCGTAAGCCGGAGCCCAAGGGCTGGCTCTGCTACAGCCTGGCTGTAAAGGGATTCCAGGGCGGCCATTCAGGTATGGACATCATACTGTGTCGTGCCAACGCAAACAAGATGGGTGCCCGCGTACTCTACGCTCTACTAACCAGGGCCGATGTCAAGCTCATCGATATGGAGGGCGGTACACTGCGCAATGCCATCCCGCGTGAGTGCTTTGCAACAGTTTATGTAGCTCCCGATAAGGAGGAGGTTGCAAAGAAGGTGGTAGCCGATGTTTTTTCAGAAATCAAGGCAGAGTATGCCGCAACAGATCCGGATTGCAACTACGTTTTTGAGCCCTATAAGTGTGCTGAAGGTGAAACCTGTGATTCTGATGAATGCCTCTATGTGGAGGAGGGTACTGCCCTGCGTTATATCCAGGCTATCCTGGCTTGCCCCGATGGCGTGGAGCGCATGAGTGACCAGATGCCGGGCTTGGTTGAGACATCAAACAATATGGCTATGGTCAAGATATATAAGGGCGAGTTCTTTATCGGCAACCTGCTGCGCAGCTCTGTTGACTCAGCCAAGGAACTATTGGCCCTGCGCGTCCGCAGCGTAGCTGAACTGGCCGGTTGCAGGATTGAGCTGACCGGAGGCTATTCAGGCTGGGCTCCAAACGCCGCATCACCCATACTGCACGTTATGAAGGCTGAGTACCAGAAGATGTTCGGCTGCGAGCCCAAGGTAATGGCTATCCATGCAGGCCTGGAGTGCGGTATCCTTAGCGGTGCCTATCCCAACTGGGATATGGTATCCTTCGGTCCCACACTGATGAGCCCCCATTCACCTGATGAGCGCTGTTACATCCCGTCAGTCCAGAAAGTCTGGGACTACCTGAAAGCAGTTCTTGCCGCCATCCCTGAAAAATGAAAAAAGGTCTGACCTGGGGCGTTAGGTTAGCTTCTTTTTGCCCCGGATTTCACCCTGCGGTAACTTTTGTAAATATTTTTCTTACTGGACGGTGGCTCTCGGCTGGAACCATAGGCCTTTATCCCGGGCCATCACTCCAGTATGGAAAAATTTACGCCCCAACTGGAGAATTCTTTTTCTTCAACTAGGGCGACTGTTTTCCGTTCCTTAAATGACAATACAAATATGGTGAAAAAGATCCCGTTCCTACAAGAGAAGCGTCAGTTATTTTGTAAGGAAGTTTTATTTATTTCAAAATAACCGGGGGCTTCTTCTGTTAAGGAATTGTAGAGTTACATAATTACAGTGTTACAGTAAAAAATATAATGTACACACAATACAAAATTTACACTTATATTTATATTCTCATAAAGACTTATTGTATAGCCTTGATTTTAACTGTAACACTGCAACGATGTAACTACAAAATGTCTTTTCACTTTTTGGGGTTGACTGATTTAGGCCTTTTTTCCTGAAAAAGTTGACATTCGCTTTGGCTAAGCCATAATGTCTTGAATCAGATCGATAGGCCAAAGGTCTTTTTGATGGGACTCATCACGAACATGGACTGGATGGAGCCTACGGTATCGGTGGTGCCCAGTACGTTCATGATGAACTCCTTGTAGGAGCGCATGTCGGGACAGTAGACCTTTAGCAGGTAGTCGAATTCACCGGATATGTTGTAGCACTCTGCCACCTCTTTCATATTACGCGCCGCTTCCTCAAAGCTGTGGGCGGTCTCGCGGGTCATCTCACGCAGCTTGACGCAACAGAACACCACGAATCCCAGGTTGAGTTTTTCGGGGTCCAGTACAGCTATATACTTCTTTATATAGCCCTCGCGCTCCAGGCGTTTCTGGCGCTCGAATACCGGGGTGGTGGACAGGTGCACCTTGGCGGCCAGTTCCTTGGTCGTAAGGCGGGAATTGTCCTGCAGGCAGGTCAGGATTTTGATATCGGTGGCATCCAGTTCGCCGGCTTTTGGCTCAATCAGAGTTGAAATATTCTCCTTTTCCATAGTTTGTGCGGTTTTAAATGTCGGTTCTTTCTTTGATTTTGCACAAAGGTAGGAAGTTTTTCTTTAATAATTCAATATATTTGGTGGAATTTTCTATTGACCGTAACTTTGCATCGCAAACAGAAAGAAATAACAACGTTTTCAATAAGCCAAATGACCAAAGGGAGTTTACTCACTTTGGCATGGCGAGAAAAGGTCGAATGAAATTCAAACAAATAAAAACATACGATTATGGCAAAAAACAAACTTCATCTTGAGACTTTGGCACTCCATGTAGGCCAGGAACAACCCGATCCCGCGTCAGATGCACGCGCAGTACCTATCTATCAGACCACATCATACGTGTTCCGTAACTCACAGCACGCTGCCGACCGTTTTGGACTGCGTGATGCCGGTAACATATACGGTCGTCTGACCAACTCCACACAGGATGTGTTGGAGAAGCGTGTTGCCGCTCTCGAGGGTGGCGTGGCCGGTCTGGCAGTGGCATCGGGTGCAGCCGCAGTAACATACGCCCTGCAGAACATTGCCCAGACCGGTGACCACATCGTGGCAGCCGACAATCTGTACGGCGGTTCGTTCAACCTGATAACACACACACTTTCAACCCAGGGCATCAGTAACACCATTGTTAAGGTGAATGACCTGAAGGCTCTTGAGGCAGCCATCCGCCCCAACACCAAGGCAATCTATGTCGAGACATTCGGTAATCCCAACAGTGATGTCACCAATCTGGAGGCTGTAGCTGAGATTGCCCACAAGCACGGTATCGTATTCATCGTGGACAACACGTTTGCACCTATCCTTATCCGTCCGCTGGAGCACGGAGCTGACATCGTGGTTCACTCAGCAACCAAGTTCATAGGCGGTCACGGTTCATCATTGGGTGGCGTTATCGTTGACGGCGGTACATTCAACTGGAAGGCCAACCCCGACAAGTATCCCACACTGGCCAAGCCCGATCCCTCTTACCATGGTGCAGTATTTGCCGATGTAGCCGGTGCAGCCGCATTCGTAACCCGTATCCGTGCCGTCATCCTGCGTGATACCGGTGCCGCCATCAGCCCATTCAACGCTTGGATTCTGCTGCAGGGTGTCGAGTCTCTGCCTCTGCGCATAGAGCGTCACGTGGAGAACGCACTCAAGGTTGTTGACTACCTGGCCAAGAACCCCAAGGTGGCCAAGGTCAACCATCCTTCACTGTCCAATCATCCTGATCACGAGCTCTACAAGAAGTATTTCCCTAACGGTGGAGGATCTATCTTTACATTCGAGATCAACGGTACCCAGGAGGATACATGGAGGTTCATCGACAACCTTCAGATTTTCTCACTGCTGGCCAATGTGGCCGATGTAAAGAGCCTTGTGATACATCCTTACACCACCACACACTCTCAGATGACTTCAAAGGAGCTGGCCGAGCAGCACATAACACCCACGACAGTACGTCTTTCAATCGGTGTTGAGCATGTTGACGACATTATTGCTGATCTTGATCAGGCTTTTGCCAAAATATGATAATAAATCCAAGTTGTTTTAAGATTAACTAACTTTGCCGATGTATTCACAGTCCCTTTTCGGGGGCTGTGGATATTTCGGTTTTTATTATAATCGGTCCGGATATGCCTCTTAAATTACCCGACAAACTGCCTGCCATAGAGATTCTCAAGGGTGAGAATATCTTCGTTATGGACACCAGCCGCGCCACCAGCCAGGACATCCGTCCGCTGCGTATAGTGGTGCTTAACCTTATGCCCATCAAGATTACCACAGAGACAGACCTTATACGTCTGCTCTCCAACACACCTCTTCAGATTGAACTCAAACTGATGAAACTGCACAGCCATACCTCCAAGAATACCCCTGTGGAGCACATGAAGGTGTTCTATGAGACTTTTGACAGCATGCGTGACCAGAAGTTTGACGGGTTTATAGTTACCGGTGCCCCGCTGGAGCAGATGGAGTTTGAGGAGGTCTCATATTGGGATGAGCTTACGGAGATATTTGACTGGGCACGCACTCATGTGACATCGACATTGTATATATGCTGGGCAGCACAGGCTGCGATGTATCATTTCTATGGCGTGCCTAAGTATCCGCTTGCAGAGAAGATGTTCGGCATATTCAAACATACCACGATTGATGAGCCGCTGCCTATATTCCGCGGGTTTGATGATGAGTTCTATGCTCCTCACAGCCGTCACTCTGAGGTTCGCAGGGAGGATATACTTTTGCATCCGGAACTCAAGATTCTCTCGGAGTCCGATGAGGCTGGGGTGTTTATGGTTTCTGCCCGCAGGGGGCGTGAGATTTTCATTACCGGACACATGGAGTACTCTCCGGATACTCTGGACAAGGAGTATAGGCGTGACCTGGATAAGGGACTTCCTATAGAGAAACCTAAACACTACTACAGGAACGATGATCCGTCGCAGCGACCGTTGGACCGTTGGCGCGCTCATGCAAACCTTTTCTATGCCAACTGGCTCAACTATTACGTTTATCAGGAGACTCCTTATAATTTACAGGAGATTCGATAATGTACAATTGGGGTCAGGCCCCAATTGTATCATTTTAGTATTCAAACACGCCGTAAGGGCTGTGGATGGTCAGGTGAGTGTGGTCAGAGGGTTCGATGCGGCCGATTATCTGGGCATCTATTCCGAATGACTTGCTGATATCTATTACCTGACCGGCGAATTCCTGTGGCAGATAGACCTCAAAGCGGTGACCGCAGTTGAATACCTTGTACATCTCTTTCCAGTCAGTACCGCTCTGCTCCTGAATGGTGCGGAACAGTGGCGGGATGGGGAACAGGTTATCCTTGATTACATGTACGTTCTCCACAAAGTGCAGGATCTTGGTCTGGGCACCGCCTGAGCAGTGTACCATTCCGTGAATCTGCGGACGCAGCGCATCCAGCAGTTTCTTCACTACGGGAGCGTATGTGCGGGTGGGAGAGAGTACCAGTTTGCCGGCATCCAGAGGTGAGTCCTTGACTGTGTCTGTAAGGTTAAGACCACCTGAGTAAACCAACTCCTCGGGTACTGCATGGTCGTATGTCTCGGGGTATTTCTTGGCTATGCTCTTGCCGAATACGTCGTGACGGGCGCTGGTAAGTCCGTTGCTGCCCATTCCGCCGTTGTACTCCTTCTCATAGGTGGCCTGGCCGAAGGATGCAAGACCTACAATCACATCGCCGGGACGGATGTTTGCGTTGTTAATCACGTCACTGCGTTTCATGCGGCAGGTTACGGTGCTGTCAACTATTATGGTGCGTACCAGGTCGCCTACATCGGCAGTTTCACCGCCTGTGGCGTAGGCTCCTACACCCATCTCACGCAGTTCGGCCAGCAGTTCGTCGGTACCGTTTATTATGGCGCTGATTACGCTACCCGGAACCAGGTTCTTGTTACGGCCTATTGTGGAACTGACCAGGATGTTATCTACTGCACCTACGCAGAGCAGGTCATCTATGTTCATGATGAGCGCATCCTGTGCAATGCCTTTCCATACGGATAGGTCACCGGTCTCCTTCCAGTAGGCGTAGGCCAGTGAAGACTTGGTGCCGGCACCATCGGCATGCATTATGTTGCAGTATTCCGGGTCACCGCCCAGTATATCGGGGATGATCTTGCAGAAAGCCTTGGGATAAAGGCCCTTGTCTATGTTCCTGATGGCGTTGTGGACATCCTCTTTTGATGCCGACACGCCACGCAGCATATACCTTTCATTCATAATCAGAACTGTACTGTAGGAGCCTTATTTGCACCTTCATCAGCCTCAAAATACGGCTTCTTGTCAAAACCGCGCATACCGGCAATGAAGCTCTGCGGGAATTTACGGATATAGGTATTAAACTTGGAGGCCTCCTCGTTGAAGTTCTTGCGCTCCACTGCTATGCGGTTCTCGGTACCTTCAAGCTGGGCCTGAAGCTCTTTGAAGTTCTCATTGGCCTTTAGCTCAGGATATGACTCGCTGATGGCAATCAGACGTCCAAGTGCACCGCCCACTTCGTTCTGAGCTTTCTGGAACTCCTTGAGCTGTTCTGCTGTCATATTCTCAGGGTTGACAGTTATCGATGTGGCCTTGGCGCGGGCGCTGGTTACCGCTTCAAAGGTTGATGTCTCGTGCTGTGCATAGCCCTTGACTGTATTGACCAGGTTGGGAATGAGGTCGGCACGACGCTGATATACGTTCTCAACGTTAGCCCATGCTTTGGTTACGGTCTCTTCCATTGCAACCATTTTGTTGTTGACCTTGATACCCCAAATCACAACAACTGCTATTGCAGCAATGATAATCCAAGTACTTTTCTTTTTCATTTTTCTATAGTTTTAAAGTTCCTGTTATCTAATCAAAAACGCGATCCGGCACCGCCTCCGCCAAAATGGCCTCCACCGTAGCTCCCGCCAATATGACCTCCGCCTCCGTTGAATCCTCCTCCTAATCCGCCGCCCAGATGGTGTCCTCCGCCGCCGGTAGAGTAGTATGATGTGCGGTTCCTGGACATTATATATCCGCAGTGGGTACACTTGAATGTAAGCAGTTCCTTCTTTACTCCGTTATGTCTGGATATGGTGGATACCCCTACCTGTTTCAAGGTTATCTGTCCGCATTTGGGACATTTGCGGCTCTTGCGTTCAAAATAGACAGCCAATAATACTGTCAGCAGAAAAAAACCAACTATGACAGAGATCGCTGCAATAGCGGCTGCTTTGTCAGATGCGTCATCGCTATCGTCATATTCTCCTTTGAGCAGAATATCCTTAAGCGCATCGGCCCCTGCCACCATGCCTTTATCCCATTCGTCATTAGCAAAGTAATCGTTCATATACCTTACCTGGATGCGTTTGCATAAGGCATCCGGCAGAAGGCCCTCTATGCCATATCCGGTAGCGAACTGTATGCAGCGTTCACCTGTGCAGAGCAGAATGACCAGACCATTGTCTGAACCGGAGCGGCCTACACCCACTTTTTCGCCCAGCTGGTGGGCAAATTCAAAACAGTCATCGGGGTCAATGCCGCTCAAGACAGCCACCAGAGTCTGGATGCCTGTGCTGTCCTCAATAATGCGGAACGCAGCATCAATGCTATCCACCGCCGCCTGCGATAGTATTCCGTCAGGGTTGCACACATATCGGTTTCGGTCCTGAAGGTGAACGGGTGAAATATCGGAAGGCTTATATATCTTAGCCGATACATGTATAGTGCTTAAGGCCAAAAGAACAGCTATGACAATTCTTCTCATGCGTTTTATTCTCCTATCCTGTTCCAGATTTCCCATGCGGCAACCGCTTGCTGTTCAAGCATGTCCCTGCCGCCTTTGGCGGTTGCTCCGTGTTCGCGGCCTTTTTTCATGAACAGTGTCTCGTCCGGATTGGCAATCACATCCAGAAGCAGATGCTTATCGGACAGGAATCCGTACGGTATATTGGGGCACTGACTTGTCTCGGGCCACATTCCTATGGGTGTGCAGTTTACTATTACGTCATACTCTTCCATTATAGAGGGTGAGAGCTCATAATAGCCCATTATCTCAAAACTGGAGTTGCGTGATACATACCTGTTCTCAATTCCCATCTTGTCAAGTGCATACTTGACTGCTTTTGAAACTCCACCTGTCCCAAGAATAAGCGCCTTACTGTGACCTTCCAGAAGCTCGCCGAATGACTTGGTGAATCCGGTCCAGTCAGTGTTGTATCCCACCAGTTCAATGCCTCCGTCACGGTGCAGTACCTTTACGGTATTTACTGCGCCTATGGTCTTGGCTGTCTCGTCCAGACGGTTCAGGTAGGGGATGATATCCTGCTTATAGGGTATAGTTACGTTGAAACCGCAAAGATTGGGGTTCTTTGCTACCAATTCATTGACCTGCTCTATGCCGTCCAGTTCAAAGTTGTCATAGTGCGCATCGATATGCTGCTCACGGAACATCCTGTTGAAACGGACCTTTGAAGCGGAGTGGGCCAGGGGTTTGCCTATAAGGCCGAACAGATGGCCGTATGAGCTGTTGGGGCGTACAGGTGCTTCTCCTTTAGCCTTTGTTTGCCATGAGGGCTTTTGCTCTGTGGAGGTTTTCTCCTCTGTGTTGACCGGAGCGGCTTGGGTGTGAAAGACCGGCTGACCGGATTCTGAGTCTGAAGGCGTATCAAGGGGCTCGCATACAGGAATGCTGACATCCTCCTTTAGCATGGTTTCATCATCATCTGGCTCCAGAGAAGGGTCTCCGGGGTTGTTCAGCTTGTTGTTCACTGTCCTTACAAGGAACAAAAGCAGGCCGCCAAGCACAAAAAGGGAAAACAGCATATTATCTCTGAGCTAACCAGTCGGTAACGTTCTTCTCAATGCGGGCTGCCAGGTCTGTACCGCTCTCCTTGACAAATTTCTCACCTACTATGTGCTCGTAAAGCTCAATATAGCGGTCTGATACGCTGTCAGCGTAAGCATCGGTAATCTCGGGCATTACCTGACCGGGCTGGTTCATGAAATCATGCTCAATGAGCCACTGGCGTACAAACTCCTTTGAGAGCTGTTTCTGGGGCTCACCCTTAAGGAATTTCTCCTGATAGCCGTCGGCGTAGAAGTAACGTGAGCTGTCGGGGGTGTGTATCTCATCAATCAGATATACCTTACCGTCACGCTTGCCGAACTCATACTTGGTGTCAACCAGAATGAGGCCTTTCTGTGCGGCAATCTCTGTGCCGCGCTTAAAGAGTGCGCGGGTATATTGCTCCATAACCTCATAATCCTCCTTGCTTACCAGACCCTGCTTGATGATCTCCTCCTTGGAGATGTTCTCATCGTGACCCTCCTCAGCCTTGGTGGTGGGGGTGATTAACGGTTGGGGGAACTTCTGGTTCTCTTTCAGGCCTTCAGGCAAGATGTTGCCGCACAAGTTGCGGCATCCAGCCTTGTAGTCACGCCATGCGGAGCCGGTCAGATAACCGCGTATGATCATTTCAACGCGGAAACCTTCACACTTGAGCCCCACAGTAACCATTGGATCCGGGGTGGCAAGCTTCCAGTTGGGGCAGATATCAGCTGTCGCATCCAGGAACTTGGCTGCAATCTGGTTAAGAACCTGACCCTTGAAGGGAATTCCTTTGGGTAGGATAACATCAAAAGCCGATATACGGTCTGTGGCAACCATAACCATCAGGTCATCATCGATGTTATACACGTCACGAACCTTGCCGTGATAAACACTCTTCTGTCCTTTGAAATTGAAGTCAGTTCTTGTAAGTGCGTTACTCATCTTTTTTATGTTTTATAGTTCTTCTTGCTGTTTTATGGTCCTGTTCATAACGGTCATACGCATCGACAATACGTGTAACAAGCTTGTGGCGCACAATATCCTTCCTGGTCATGCGTATGATACTCAGTCCATCCACACCGTCCAATATATCCAGCGCCTGTATCAGGCCCGATGTCTGTGTGGGTGGCAGGTCAATCTGAGTAAGGTCGCCGGTTACTATCATCTTGGTGTTCCAGCCCATGCGCGTGAGGAACATCTTAATCTGCTGCGGGGTGGTGTTCTGTGCCTCATCAAGTATCACAACGGCATCATTCAGCGTACGGCCGCGCATGAAAGCCAGCGGTGCAATCTGTATGATATTCAGGTCCATATATTCCTTAAGCTTGGCTGTAGGAATCATATCCTGCAGGGCATCATAGAGTGGTTGCAGGAACGGGTCTATCTTTTCACGCATGTCACCGGGCAGGAATCCCAGTTTCTCACCCGCCTCAACTGCCGGACGACACAGTACTATACGCTTGACCTCCTTGTTCTTGAGGGCACGTACGGCAAGTGCTATGGCTGTATATGTCTTGCCGGATCCGGCTGGGCCAATTGCAAAAAGCATATCGTGTGTTTCATAGTCGGCGACCAGTTTCTTCTGGTTTATGCTGCGGGGCAGGATAGGACGGCCTGTAACCCCGAACAGGATAACATCGGAACTCTTTTCACCACCGGGTTCCTGACCGTTCACTATATCCACAATCACTTCCTCCTTGAGTGAATTGTACTTGGAGCAGTATTGTTCAAGTTTGAGTACAACTTGCTCAAAACGGACGGTCTCGTCCTCACTGCCCATGATACGTAGCACATTGCCCCGTGCCACTATGCGTAACTTTGGGAACAGGGCCTTGAGTAGCTGCATATTGGTGTTATTGACCCCATAGAATATTGCTGGGTCGGCATCGTTCAGAACTACGTACTTCTCCAACATCTTCAAATCAACCTATCAAATGCCCAATATTGCTGGTGAACAGTTTTACTGCAATGGCCAGCAGGATTATTCCGAAAAACTTGCGAAGTACGTAAATCAGTCCGGGACCGAGCATCTTCTCTATACGGTCTATCGATTTGAGTACCACAAATATAAATGCCATGTTAAGGAACAGGGCAATCATAATGTTGACGGCTGAATATTCAGCTTTCAGTGATAGAAGGGTAGTAAATGAACCTGCACCAACTATCAGGGGAAATACCAATGGTACGAAAGAGGAAACCTCTTTGGGGCCTGCATCGTATTTAAATATTGTAATGTCAAATGTCATTTCAAAACCAATAGCAAGTATAATGATGGAACCTGCAACAGCGAAAGATTCTATATCAACACCGAAGAGCGAGAGAACTCCATCACCCAGAAAGTAGATTATGGTCAGTAGTATCCAGGAAATAAGAGTCACCTTGAGAGCCGGGACTTTTCCTGTCTTATGCTGCAGGTCAATTATTATAGGTATGGAGCCTGTAATATCAAGAATCGCGAAGAGTACAACAAATGCTCCTGCTATTTCCTTAATGTTTATATCCATTCCTTTTTATACTTATTTTATACTTATTCTTGTTTGACAATTGTTACAGGTCGTATTGGAAGTCCGTTGTAACGGTCTTTTATTGAATTCTGGACAGTTACGTTCTGACCGTTCTGGTTATCCAGCCAGAGAATCTTGGCACAGTTATAGTCACGCATGTCAATGGTAGAACTCCAGTAAAAACCATACTCTTCTTCAAATAGATGCGAGTCAAAATCGATGCATCCGGCTGCGGAGATAAAGATACTGTTGTTTTCAAAACCTTTTCTGGTGCTGGTGAATTTGAATCCCCAAACACCATTAAGCTTGCACCATGTCTTTTCGGTGCAGTCGAGCATGTCTTGGAAATCCTTAATGGTAGGGATATGCCAATCGTCTCCCAACAGTACTGTGGCGGCATCGTCTTGTGGTTCAAGGAGATTCTTTCCGTCGTAGTTCACCTCATCTTTGATGGGGATATACTTGTTGAGTTTCTTCTTTTTTTCAGGATCATTGAATGCATAATTCTTGTCAGTGTATTCGTCCTTGGGAGTTGTTTCTCCCCACGCGAAAAATGTACCGTACTGTTCAGGACTTGTCGCTCCCAAATTACATTTGGCCCAAAGTGTACCGAAGGGAATGCCAAGGTCAACGACCTCTATTGTCTGTCCATTGGCACAGGGTATCTTGATGACACCATTATCCAGTTCGTCCATGGAGATGGCGTTTTCATCTTCCTTCTTGCATCCTGACAAAGATAAGGCAAGAGCCATAGCGCATGCTATTATCGGGTAGAAATTATTTTTTTTCATACCGGTCTACATTGGTTTTATTTAATAATATGCAAAGATAATCATTATTTGTATCCTACATACATACGGCATACTCCAAACATGAACTGTTTGTGACAGACAGTCTTGAACCCCGCTTCGTGCATCATGGGTATGAAGACAGGGGGCAGAGGAAACTGGAGGATAGACTCCGGCAAATAGTCAAAAGCAACTTTATTTCCTGTTATTCTGACTCCAATACGGGGAAGTATATGTAGTGAATATAATTTGTAAAATGCACGGATGATCCGGTTTTTTGGATAGGATAGCTCAAGTATTACCAGTTTTCCTCCTTTTTTGAGGACTCTGCACATCTCGGAGAGACCTTTAGCACGGTCTTCAAAATTACGCACACCGAACGCTACGCATACCCGGTCAAACGTACTGTCAGGGAATGGTATGTCTTCGGCCTGGGCGATGAGAAGGTCAATAGGTTTGCCATAGCATTTCCGGCGTCCCAGATCAAGCATTCCTTCTGAAATGTCGATTCCTGTAACATGTGAACCGGTTATAGCTTTCTCTGTTATTGCTATTGCAAAATCTGCAGTACCTGTAGCTACATCAAGTACGTGTATAGGGCGCGTAGTGTCAACAATCTCACGTACCGCCCTGCGGCGCCATGAACGGTCTGCACCGAATGATGACCTGTGGTTAAAACTGTCGTAACCTGGGGCTATGTCGTTGAAAAGTTCACTTATTTTTTCTTTATTTGGCATAATCATTGAAGAATAAAGCCTGCGCCTGCCAGTACGGCGAAAAAAAAGGTCGATAGGACCAGCAAGGGTAGCATTGGGTCCAGATCACGTCCGTCATGTTTCCACACTCCGACCAGATGCCTTACGAACAGAGGTAGCGTTATCAGATATATGTATGGCAACCATCCGTTGGTGTGCATTACTGTAAAGATTAGCATAACTGTCCAGCCTGTTAATATCAGAATGTCATGATATATTCTGGCATTGTTGCCGCCCAGCTTCAGCGGAACTGTAACCCGGTTAGTGGCATCGGACTGCATGTCACGTATGTTGTTCACATTTAAGACTCCTATACTGAATAGTCCAATTGTCGTTCCTGGCATGAAAGTCCAGGGGTCAATTCTATGGGTACAGACGAAATACCCCCCGGCCACAGGTACAAGGCCGAAGAATATGAATACGAACAGATCACCCAGTCCAATGTATCCGTATGGATGTTTACCAAGAGTGTAATGTATGGCAGCCCAAATTGCTGCTCCGCCCAAAATAATCAGGCTTTCAGATTCTATTCTGAAAATTGTTCCGAAAGAGCTCCTGATCATTCCCAGACCAAAGATACAGCATATCAGTACCATAACCCGGATACAGGAACGCATCTCATTCACTGTCAGGCCTCCACACTCAATTCCGTATTTGGGACCCTCGCGGTCATCTCCATCCACTCCGCTCAGCCAGTCACCCAACTCGTTAGACATGTTGGAGAGTATCTGTAATGATACGGTTGTAAGGATGGTAAGCAGTATTACATACCACCTGACACTGTACCCGGCACAAGCCATCATTATACCCATAACTATTCCTGCTACCGAGAGCGGAAGAGTCCTTAACCTCATGGATCGTATCAGCGCTTTTACTGTCATCAGATCATCTGTATTCCTGTTGCAAAGTTAATGTAAATCTACGCTCGCTTGTTTCATGTTTGTGAGGATTGTTGTAGATGAGCGTAACTAATGAATAATTCAGGCAGTCCATTTAATGTTGGTATGTGCATTCACACCGTAATAATTACCTGCTTGACGATATTTTGTGCCGAATAAGTGTTTTATCTTCAAAAAATGGTTATCTTTGCAGCCGCAACGGCAATTGTTGCAGTTGGTACCTTGACCGAGCGGCTAGGTATCGGTCTGCAAAACCGAGTACGGCGGTTCGAGTCCGCCAGGTACCTCCAAAAAAAAATCCGGCTAAAACCGGATTTTTTTTTGGAGGTACCTGAAACATTATATACAACAATCCATAGATGTGTCAGGTCGGTTTGACAGGTCCCCCCATTAGAATAAATTCTTAAACAACAAATTGAATTATTTGAAAATCAGTTGTGCAAACTGATACAAACTGCGGCGCCAGGTATGCCACTCGTGGGCTGTGCCCTCCGAAACGTAACCTACGGCTTTCACGCCCATATTGTTAAGAGCCTCAGCTGCCTCCATGACTCTGGGGTTCTCCTTGCTTCCTGAGCTCATGAACACCAGCTTAGCTGTATTCTTGAAACCATTGGCTCCATTAACATCTTCGGGACTGATTGTGCCGCCGCTGAACATTCCTACATATCCGAATTTGGTGGGGTTGGCAAGTGTGATACGGCGTGTCTGGCCACCGCCCATTGACAAACCGGCCATTGCGCGATGCTGTGCATCGGTATAAACACGATACTCTTTCTCAATGAATGGGATTATGTCAGTCATGAGAACAACTGAGAATGCGTCGTTGCTTCCTCCACGGCCACCTTGAGCTTGCTGCCCCTGCTGAGGTTGCTGCTGAGCGTACTGACCCACCAGATGAATGTTCTGACCCTGACCATAGTCCATAACGATGATGAAAGGAACAGCCTTTTTCTGGGCAATCAGATTGTCCATGATCTGGCCGGCGTGACCTTGGACAGACCAACCATACTCATTCTCAGCATTACCGTGCTGCAGGTAGAGTACAGGATATTTCTTGTTGGGGTTTTTGTCATATTCATTTGGTAGATACACATAGCAGTGACGCATGCTTTCAGTAGCCTTTGACCAATAATATTTTTCTTCGACTGAGCCCTGAGGTACATTCTTGACCTGCCAGAAATCCATATCATCTGATGGAATTTCTATACCGCTTCCCCATCGGCCTGCGCCAAAGAACGAAACCGTTCCGGGGTCTGGCATAGCGGTGCCATCTACAATGAGCTGGTAATAGTGGAAACCAACATCCTGAGGGGCCGAAGTACCAGTCCATACACCATTCTCATCCTTGGTCATTTCATATCGTCGGCCCAAGTCTAGTTGTACCGATGTGGCACCGGGAGCACGGAGTTGCACACGTACTGCACCCTGCGAGTTTACCATTGGATACTGTCTGCCCGGCTGGTTGGTAGCGTTGGGCTTAAAGTCTTCTACTGCATCCGTAAATGACGGCACAGTGTTGTTCCTCTGCTGCGCCGACACGGAAACAGCTGCAAGCATCATGACAGAAAAGATAATTTTTTTCATTTCTTCAAAGATAAAAGTTAATAATTGGTTTTACTAAAGTGCGAATATAGCAATAAAAGGAAAAAAAGAAAATGTAAAAATGAAAAAAAGACTCCGTCACCCAATTTATGATGAAGAAGTCTTTTTTAACTTATGGTCTGTTCATTTGAATGAAATGTCATCGTTTAGAGCCGATGCAGTTATGGTTTTTCTGCTATCTATCTGTCCTGACAAAATCATTTTGGAGAGTTTATTAAGAAGCAAGGCTTGTATTGCACGTTTTACCGGACGTGCACCGAATTCCGGGTCATAACCAGCCTTTGATATCAGGTCTATAGCAGAATCATCAACAGTCAGTCTGATTCCGTTTTCGGATAGCATTCGACATACACCTTGTGTCTGCAGAATGACTATTCGACGTATCTCTGATTCTCTGAGCGGCATAAAAACTACTGTCTCATCAATTCTGTTCAGAAATTCCGGACGTATAGTTTGCTTAAGCATATCAAGCAGGTATTTACGTGTTTCGTCCAACCACTGACTGCGACTCTCATCGGTTGTTCCCACCTGTGCCGAGCGTTCACGAATGTAGTCACTTCCCATGTTGCTGGTCATTATTATTATGGTGTTCTTGAAGTTTACCGTACGCCCTTTGTTGTCTGTAAGACGACCGTCATCAAGCACCTGCAACAGGATATTGAACACATCAGGGTGAGCCTTCTCAATCTCATCAAACAGCACCACGGAGTACGGCTTGCGGCGCACGGCCTCTGTAAGCTGACCACCCTCGTCATAACCTACATATCCGGGAGGTGCTCCTATAAGACGTGTCACAGAGAATTTTTCCTGATATTCACTCATATCTATACGTGTCATCAGCTTTTCATCATTGAATAGATACTCAGCCAGAGCCTTGGCGAGTTCCGTCTTACCAACACCAGTTGTACCCAGGAATATGAAACTTCCTATTGGACGTTTGGGATCCTGAAGGCCGGCACGGCTACGGCGCACCGCGTTTGCAACCGCACTTATCGCTTCTTCCTGTCCCACCACGCGCTTGTGCAGTTCCTCTTCAAGATGTAGCAGTTTCTCACGTTCACTTTCCAACATACGATTTACAGGTATGCCAGTCCAGCGGGATACCACTTCAGCAATGTCATCTGCGGTAACCTCCTCCTTGACAAGGGCACTGTCACCTTGCATGGAGTGGAGTTCTTCCTGAATCTTGACAATATCCTGTTCCAGTTCCTTAAGCTTGCCGTAACGGATCTCAGCCACACGGCCGTAGTTGCCGTCACGCTCGGCATTATCCGCCTCAATCTTGAGTTGCTCAATGTGCTGCTTGTTCTGTTGAATCTTGCTGACCAGAGCTTTTTCTGATTCCCATTTTCCACGGATAGCTTTCTCTTGTTTCTGCAGTTTATCTATCTCGTCATTCAGTTGCATGAGTTTGACCGTGTCATTTTCACGATTGATAGCAGCACGCTCTATTTCGAGTTGTTTTAGACGCCGGGTTATTTCATCCAACTCTTCCGGTACGGAATTACGCTCCATACGCAACTTGGCAGCAGCTTCATCCATGAGGTCAATGGCCTTATCCGGCAGAAAACGCTCGGTAATGTAGCGGTTGGAGAGTTCCACGGCGGCTATAACCGCCTCATCCATTATACGCACCTTGTGGTGATTTTCATAGCGCTCCTTGAGTCCACGCAGTATAGAGATAGAACTCTGCACGTCAGGTTCATCCACCATTACGGTCTGGAATCTGCGCTCAAGTGCCTTATCTTTCTCAAAGTACTTCTGATACTCGTTAAGGGTGGTGGCACCTATGGCACGAAGATCACCACGGGCCAGGGCTGGCTTAAGTATGTTGGCGGCATCCATTGCGCCTTCACCGGCACCTGCACCAACCAGAGTGTGTATCTCATCTATAAATAAGATGAAGTTACCATTGGATTGAATAACCTCGTTTATAACTCCCTTCAGACGCTCTTCGAATTCACCTTTGTACTTGGCTCCTGCTACCAGAGCACCCATGTCAAGTGAATAAACTGTCTTGGACTTAAGGTTTTCAGGTACGTCACCGCGTACTATACGCTGTGCCAGTCCTTCAATTATGGCGGTCTTGCCGGTTCCTGGCTCACCAATAAGTATAGGATTGTTCTTGGTTCTGCGACTCAGAATCTGGAGAACACGTCTGATTTCTTCGTCTCTGCCTATGACAGGATCAAGCTTACCCTTGCGAGCCCGTTCATTCAGGTTTATGGCAAACTGTTCAAGGTTTTGCGGTTTGTTCTGATTGTATTCCATAGCATTTGCTTTTATTTATTTGCTATGGAATATGTTGCAATATGCGGACCAAGTGCCCGTTTGTGACATTTTGTCACAGATCAGAGCTGCTCGAGAAGCTGTGCTGCAAGTTCATCTCCTAGCTCCTTGGCTATGGTTAGATGACGGCGGGCCTTTATCTTATCCTCGCGTCTCATGTAGCATACACCCATAAGACGCTGGACATCTTGTACATCAGGATATGCTCGTGAGAGTTCTTCAAGCAGTGGAAGAGCTTCGTCATTCTGCCCTACGCGAAGCAGCAGGCTTGCATGTTCCAGGACCAGACTCGAATCACCGGGAGAAAGTGAACGTGCTTTTTCTATATCCATCAGAGCCTGTTCGAACATCCTGGCCTTGATTTCCACTTTGTGACGGTTCAGATAGAATGTGGAGTTCAAGTTGTATGAACCGGCAAGTTCCTCATATTGGTTATAGTCTATGACTGCCTCACGATTAAGACCGGCCTCCTCCTTGAGGATGGCCCGCTCGAGCAGAACCTGTGCTGCCCTTGGAGGAATGGGGGTGCCTAGTTTTATTATGACGCTGTCAAGCAGTGAAATGCCCAGTTTCTGACTGTCTGCCATATTGCGGCTCACATAGTATGAGGTGAGGTATGTGTCGGCTGATGCGATATCGGAATTGTTGACCTTGACAAAGCTGTCGTAAGCCTCTCTGTATCTTTCCATACTGTAAAGGATATTGCCGCGTACCTGATGATAAACCGGCTCGGGATTGATGGCTATGGCTGCATCAATTTCGTTCAGTGCTTTGTCGTAGGTCCATTCTGAAGGATGTTGTAAGTTCCTTGACAGTGTGTTGAGTATAATGTTGGCATAGTCGCAATGGAAACGGTCTTTCTCGTCGGTTGCAGCTATGGCTTTGTCAATCATGGACAGTCCTTCGGCATACTGCGTTGAGTCAACCTCAAGGATGAGAAACGTACCCATGGCGAACAATCCGTCCGGGCTGCCTGGAAACTGTTCCAGAAACTGTTCGTGAAGCTGGCGGCATTCAACCATTGACTTAACACCACGTAACATCATGATATATGCCAAAGCCTGATCCTCCTCCGTTGGCAGGGCTGTCTTTATCTTGAGGTCCTGGTAAGTCTGGGTCTCCCTGTCAAGTGCAGCAATGACTATGTCAGTCACGTATGATGATTCAAGTGCGTATGTTATTGTGTCACCATCGCTTCCCCGTTGGACGATACCTGCCACTCGCCCCTGTGAGTCAACTACGGGGCATTCGAGTAGATTATTGTCCCATGGAATATTCAGGGTGTAGTAGCTGTGTCCGCCGGATATTGTCTTTATCTCCTTGATGCTGGCTTGGATGGGGGTAGATCCGTATGGAAGGATATAGACATTATCATCATTCGCCGGTTCCGGGTCTGATGTGGCGAGTGATGAGAATTTCTTGTCAGGACGGACTCTGAAACGTATCACGTCATAAATGTCATCGGCACCAAGTATGATTTCCACCGGGCGGGTAATGCCCTGACCGTCGATTGTTACCGCCTTCACTGCTCCGGAAAGGACACTATGACCGGTAATTCCAGTTCCGTTACCATCAGTAAAAAACCCGTGACTCCTGGCTGTTTCACGGCCATTGTCATCATAAGCAACAATCTCGAACGTTGCTTTCCGTGCGGACTTGAACCATTTGGGCGTCTTGGCATGAACTGATGCCGGTAAGAGAGACATTATCAGCACTACTATCAGTATCATGTACTTCTTAGTACTCATTGTTCCTTTGTTTTACTGTTTCGTATATCAATATACCAGCTGCTACGGAAACGTTAAGAGACTCTATCTGTCCCATGACGGGAATCCGGACCCACTCGTCACATAGTGCAAGATGTTCCTGTGGGATACCTTTATCTTCAGCGCCCATTATCAGACATATGGGACCTTTAAGGGGGGTACGTGTATAGTCAAGCTTTGCTTTCTCTGTTGCACCCACTATACGGATACCACTATTCTTGAGGTATTTGATTGTAGATGCGATTTGGCTTTCGCGACAAACGGGAAGGACATGAAGTGCTCCGGCCGATGTTTTGACGGCATCGGCATTGACACTAACGCTGTTTCTTGAAGGGATTATGATAGCATTCACTCCGGCACACTCGGCAGTGCGGGCAATTGCTCCGAAGTTACGTACGTCGGTTATACCGTCCAGCAGGACGAAAAAAGGTTCTTTCCCCTTTTCAAACAGGGTGGGGACGAGGTCCTCCACATGCTGGTATGCAACTGGTGCGATGAATGCTATCACACCTTGGTGGTTCTTGCGGGTTATGCGGTTAAGTTTCTCTACCGGAACGCGTTGTACGGGTATGTCATATCCCCTTATGGCTGAGAAGAGTTCCTTGGAAAGTTCACCCTGAAGGTCCTTCTTTACGAGCAGCCGGTCAATCTCCTTACCTGCATCCACAGCCTCAATCACGGCCCGGATGCCGAATATCATTTCGTTTTCCATTGTCCTACAAGTGATTTGGCGTTATCGAGAGCGGCTTGCGTGAGGCGTGCTCCGCTCATCATGGATGCTATCTCGTGAATTCTATCCTCATAACTAAGGATGGAAATTCGGGTATGAGTGGCATCATTGTCATCGGTCTTGTAAACCTTGTAATGAGTTATACCCATAGCAGCGATTTGTGGCAGATGTGTTATGGCAATAACCTGACGATTACCGGCCGACATCTGTTTCATGAGTATGGCCATTTTCTCGGCTACAGCTCCAGAGACACCAGTGTCAATCTCGTCAAATATTACGGTTGGGAGTGTACGTACACCGGCAATAAGTGATTTGATTGAGAGCATGACACGGGCTATCTCTCCTCCGGACGCCACTGTCGACAGATCCTGCATAGGCTGTGACTTGTTGGCTGAAAAAAGGAACCGGAGATTGTCGTGCCCGGTGCGGTCATATCCGTTGGAAGATGTGATATCCACCCCGAAACGGATGTTGGGAATTCCCAGGGGAACGAGAAGTTCCTCAATATCCCTTATGAGTGTTTCCGATGCTTTCCGACGTGATTCGGATAGTCTGTCAGCCGCTTTTTCCATCTCTGAACGGGCATTGGCAGTTTGGTATTCCAGTGCCTTTATCTCTTCATCAAAGGAGTCAGCTCGATCCAGACGGTGGCGTAAATCCCGGGCCAGCTGAATGAGCTGCCCAATGTTGTCTTTACGGTGTTTCCTGAGCAACGAATAAATCAGATCGAGACGACTGTTGACCTGTTCCAGACGCTGAGGATCGAAATATACCCTATCAACTGCGGTTCGTAGGGACTCTTCAATATCCTTGAGCTCTATGAGGCAACTTTCGAGTCTTTCGGCAAACTCTTTTGCATCAGGGTAGTTCCTGCATACGGAGTTTAGTGCCTGCATTGCCTGTCTTATGGAACTAATGCATCCTTCTCCATCAGTGTCCAGTATCCCGGAGGCGCGGAAGAGTTCCTGTTTAATCTCTTCTGCATGTTCCAGTATTTCGGACTCCTGTTCCAGTTGTTGCAGTTCTCCATCAGTCAGACGCGCATTTTCAAGACCTTCAAGTTGGAAGGAAAGGTAATCGTGATCAGCCGCATCGGTCTCTTTCATGGCTTTGAGTGACTCCAGCTCCGCGGATAGCTTTGACCAGTTGTCATAACATTTCCCGTAGGCAGCTTTCAGCTTTCCGTTGCAACCTATCGTGTCTATGGTTTCTATCTGGAAAGATTCGGTACCTATGGCAAGTGACTGATGCTGTGAATGTATGTCTATAATGTGATTCCCGAGTTGCTTGATCTGGGAAAGATTAACGGGCGTGTCGTTTATGAATGCACGGCTCTTTCCTGATGCGGTCACTTCCCGGCGCAGTATAGTGTCATCCGGCCAAAAGTCCAGACCGTTGCTTTCGAAAAAATAATCTAGACCATATTCTGATATGTTGAAATGCCCTTCAATAGTACATCTTTCTTTTCCCTGCATAATCTGCCTGGAATCAGCACGGCTGCCGAGCAAAAGGTTAAGGGCACCTATTATTATTGACTTTCCGGCTCCTGTCTCACCGGTCATTACGGAAAAACCTTCCCTGAAATCTATATCAAGGTTGTCTATCAGAACAAAGTTCCTGATGTGTAGTGATTTGAGCATTATTGTGTCTTAATGGTATTCCAATCAGAAGTGAAAGACGGGTTGATGCGTGTGAGAAGGTCTGCCACCTTCTCTTTTTCTTTAACCATACCTTTGGTGTAGATGCTGAGAAGTTCGTTCTTCTTTATCTCAGTGAACAGGTCAGGTAGGGCCGATGTGCTTTTGGCCTGACGCGTAGCCGACAGCAGCTCCAGACTCTCTGTGATAGTGGCACGTCCACGGTCGGCATTGGCAGCCATGTCATCCAGACCTTTGCGGTGATACTTGTACTGAAGTTCACGGAATGGGGCAAGACTTCCGTTCAGGTAGTCACTAATGATAGTGTAGCGGCTCGTGTTGGTATCGAAAGAGCGCCATCCTGTTCCAAGTGACTGGGAACTTGCTGCAAGTGACTCAGCCTGTCTGAGTATGTCGGTGCCACCGTTGAGTGACATCGTGTCGAAATCAAGGCCGATTATTAGAAGGCTGTAGTAAGCGAGTACTGCCACCAGATTGTTGTTCACGCTCCCTGGAACGTAATCCAAACGGTCCTGTTCGGTGTAAGCGAAATCCACGCTCGGATCACGGAAGTTGAACACGGTTGTGTAATAGGAGGAGTTATAGACAGGTCTGTTGCTTTGGACTATCAGCTCGCACTCCATCTGACCGGTAGATTGGTCATATTTGTTAACGGTAAAAGAAAAAACACATTGGATGCGTTCGTTCTCTGTAAAATGGTAATCAGTCCATGACTGGTTCCTCAGCAGTTCCTGAACTGCATTCTGCAGGGAGGTGAATACGCTTCTCTCCGTTCCCTGAATCCTGGAGATATTGAAGGATACCTGTGCATCAAGTTCTTGCGCCTTAAGACCGGATGGCATTATGAACAACAGGAACATGATGAAGAGCCTTGCAAGTTTCTTCACGATGGCAGCTGCCACGCTCCTCTTGGACATCAGAGGAAGAGATTCCTCTTGGTTACTGTCAATGAGGGTTACCTTGTTAGTGTCAAAACCAAACCCTGCGCCCTTGTCACGCATCGAGTTGAGCACTATGAAATCCAGATTTTTCCGCTCCAGTTTGTCACGGGCGTTTGTGTACGCGTCATCAGTCTCGAGGGCGAATCCCACCAGATGCTGGTCAGGACGTTTGGATGCCCCAAGAGCAGCGGCTATATCCTTAGTGGGCTTGAGCTTGAGGGTTAATTCTCCCTTGCGCTTTATTTTGGAGTCCGATACGATTTCAGGCGTGTAGTCTGCCACTGCGGCGCAAAGTATTGCAGCATCTGCCTCTGGGAAACGGTCAACAGCCTCACGGTACATCTCAGCTGCTGATGTCACGTCAATTCTCGTAATATTCGGATTATTCGTGACTAGCGAGACAGGTCCGGCTATCAGAGTGACATCAGCACCGGTTGCCGCACACTCCTCGGCCAGAGCGAATCCCATTTTGCCGGTAGAGTGGTTGCCTATGAAACGGACGGGGTCAATCGCTTCATGTGTGGGACCTACGGTTATGAGAATTTTTTTTTTAGAGAGTTCGCGTCCTACGGAGAAATGTTGCTCCAGAGCCTGGACAATCTCCTCAGGTTCTCTCATACGGCCTTTTCCTATGAGCTTACTTGCCAACTCGCCGTTTCCGGGTTCTATTATAATGTTTCCTATTGAGCGCAATGTCTCAATGTTACGCTGGGTGACAGGGTGGCTGTACATGTCCAAGTCCATGGCCGGCGCTATGAATACCGGTGCTTTCATGGAGAAGTAAGTGGTTATGAGCATGTTGTCTGCCACTCCTGAAGCCATCTTACCAAGTGTGGAGGCAGTACATGGGGCTATCAGCATCGCATCGGCCCACTGACCCAGTTCTACATGACTGTTCCATGAGCCGTCACGGTTATTGAAAAAATCGCTTATCACCGGCTTGCGTGTCAGAGTGGAGAGCGTGAGTGGAGTGATGAACTCCTTGCCTGAAGGGGTGATAACCACCTGAACCTCAGCACCTTCTTTGATGAGCAGACGTGCCAGCACCGCAGCCTTATAGGCAGCAATACTGCCGGTAATACCCAATACTATATGTTTGCCGTTCAATATGTTGTCCATTATCGGGACTGTAGTTTGATTCTGGTAAGTACCTGTTTGGTGTTCAGTGGGAAATCTCCCTGAAGAATCCATGAGTAATAGCCGGGGTCGCGTCGGAATACCTCTGCTACAGGCATATCTTTGTATTTTCCGAAATTGAAGACATCCTGCCCCTTGTCGTTACGTATAATCCTCCCTGCAAAATCCACGTTTTTAGAAAATGATGAAAACTCTGATAGCCACGTCATATCATTTTTCAGTTCATCCGGGTAACGGTCCAGTTGTGCCATTAGGACCTCATATGTAGCACGGGTGTCACCATCGGCACTGTGTGCATCAGTTAACTGCTTTCCGCAGTAAAACTTGTAGGCGGCTGATAGGGTGCGCTGCTCCATCTTGTGGAAAATCACCTGAACATCAATGAAACGGTGGCGGCTCAAGTCTATGTCAACATCTGCACGCAGAAACTCCTCAGCCAGAAGTGGTACGTCAAAACGGTTGGAGTTGAAACCCGCTATGTCGCAACCCTCGAAATCACGTGCAATCTCCTTGGCAATCTCTTTGAATGTGGGACAGCCCCGTACATCATCATCAGTTATATGGTGGATGGAAGTGGCCTCTTCAGGTATATGTCTCTCCGGGTTGACGCGACGGGTATGCATGTCCTCATTACCGTTTGGCCAAACCTTGAGATAACTGATCTCCACTATGCGATCCTGCACGGTGTTCGTACCTGTCGTCTCCAGATCAAAGAACACTATCGGTTTGTCAAGCTTGAGTTTCATCAGTCATTAAGAACCATCGGCATCAACAACATGAGCAGATTCTCGTCCTGTGCCTGTTCCGCAGGTACAATAACTCCGGCACGTGACGGATCAGCAAGCTGCAGCACTATCTCCTGGCTCGGGATATTGTTGAGTATATCAATAAGGAAACTGGCTTTGAAACCTATACTCATGGGAATACCCTGATACTGGCATGTGAGTGTCTCATTGGCCGAAGTAGAGAAATCAATGTCCTGTGTGGAGATGGATATCTGGCTTTCCTGGATACGTAACTTGATGAGTCCGCTGCTGGCAGGTGAGAAAACTGACACACGGCGCAGGGCGTTTACGAGGGTCTGGCGGTCAATGGTCAGGTGATGCGGATTGTTTTGCGGAATAACGGACGCGTAGTTGGGGTAACGTCCGTCAATAAGGCGGCACACCATGCGGAATTCAGGCAGAGAGAATCTTGATATGCGGCTATCGAACTCTATGGTGACTGTCTCTACATCCTTTCCGATGAGACTGCGGAATAGCGATGCCGGTTTCTTGGGCAGTATGAAGGAGGACTTTCCTTCAGTCTGCAGCGTAGCGTTTTTGCAGCAAACCAGTTTATGTCCGTCCGATGCCACAAACGTGGCTCCCTCCTCATTTATGTCAAAATAGATGCCGTTCATCACGGGGCGCAACTCGTCATCGGCTGTGGCGAAAATGGTGCGCGTGAGACCGTCAGAGAGTATGGATGCCTTTATGGTAAGTGATACCGGGTCGCTCTGGAGCACAGCAGGAGTAGGGTACTCGTCGGCATTCTGTCCCATCAGGCGGTATTCACCGTTCTGATATTCTATAATGGTCTCGAAAGAACTGTCGTTTACCGTGAACTTTAGCGGCTGTTCAGGAATCTCCTTCAGGGCATCAAGCAGAGTCTTTGCAGGTAATGCGAGCTGACCGTCTCCACTGCACTCCACGAGGTCGATGAGGGTTTCAAGAGTGGTGTCGTTGTCAGCAGCTGTAACTGTAAGCTTACCCTCCTCTACGCGGAACAGGAAATCGTCAAGTATTGGATAAACGGGTTTAGGGTTAATCACCCTGCTGATAGCCTGAAGACGGCTTGTCAGAGCGGAACTTGATACTGTGAAATTCATAAATATGTCTTTTTGTTTTTAATTATGAGTATGCGATTGTAACTACGCTATACTTTTACAAAGATATGGATAAGTAATCGGAAACCGAAAAATAATTGTGATAAAAGTTAGGGTAGGAATGATATAAACAGTAAATTCGCGGTCAGAACAAGAAAAAGGATAAAAATGGAAATAACAGGAAAAATAATAGCTGCCCTTGAATCAAGGTCGGGTACATCCAAGACATCGGGCAATCCGTGGATGATTCAGGAGTTCGTACTGGAAACAATCAATGAACAATATCCCAAGAAGATGATGTTCAGTATCTTCGGCGAGGACAAGATACGACAGGCCGCAATCAATGTGGGTGATGAGGTAGTGGTCAGTTTTGATATCAATGCCCGGGAGTTCAACGGCCGCTGGTACAACGACATCCGCGCCTGGCGTGTAAGTCATGACGTGAACGGTGCCGCTCCCGCAGTCCAGCCATATGTTCCGGCCGCCGCTGCTTCCGCTCCAGCCCCGGATCCTTTCGCTCCAAGTAACGAGAAAGACGATTTGCCGTTCTGACATAGTATGAGACCGGCTGAAAAAGCTTTTTCAGCCGGTCTCTTTTTCTCTATAAATAATTGAGTTTTTTCCCACTTGGATTTAAATTTCCCACCTGGGATTTTTTTACCTGACAGGGGAGTAATTTTATGAATTCATGCTGGCCAGGAACTCCGCGTTGTCCTTAGTGGTTTCCAGACGTGACTTGACGAATTCCATAGCCTCGATGGGATTCATGTCGCTCAGGTACTTGCGCAGTATCCACATGCGGTCCAGGGTGGTCTGGTCAAGCAGCAGGTCATCACGACGGGTACTTGATGCCACAATGTTCACGGCGGGGAATATACGCTTGTTGCTCAGGTTGCGGTCCAGCTGGAGCTCCATGTTGCCTGTACCCTTGAACTCCTCAAATATAACCTCATCCATCTTTGAACCGGTATCGATAAGGGCTGTTGCCACAATTGTCAGTGAGCCTCCGTTTTCGATGTTACGCGCGGCGCCAAAGAAACGCTTGGGTTTGTGCAGCGCGTTGGCATCGACACCACCTGAAAGGACCTTGCCGGATGCAGGTGCTACGGTGTTGTATGCGCGTGCCAGACGTGTTATGGAGTCAAGGAATATCACTACGTCATGACCACACTCAACCATACGCTTGGCTTTCTCAATAACTATGCTGGCAATCTTGACATGACGCTCGGCAGGCTCGTCAAAAGTGGAAGCAATAACCTCGGCCTTTACGCTGCGTGCCATATCCGTCACCTCTTCAGGACGTTCGTCAATGAGCAGCATTATCATGTAAACCTCAGGATGGTTGGCGGCAATGGAGTTGGCTATATCCTTGAGCAGTATGGTCTTACCGGTTTTGGGCTGAGCAACTATCAATGCACGCTGTCCCTTACCTATGGGAGCGAACATGTCCACCACTCGGGCGGAAAGATTATCGTTATGACCGTTGCAAAGTGTGAATTTCTCATCAGGGAAGAGAGGTGTGAGGTGTTCAAACGGGACACGGTCACGGGCAATCGATGGATTCAGGCCATTGATCTTGTTTACCTTAACGAGAGGGAAGTATTTCTCTCCTTCACGAGGGGGACGGATGACACCTTCCACTACATCACCGGTCTTAAGGCCAAATAGTTTTATCTGTGACTGTGAAACGTATATATCATCAGGTGATGCCAGATAGTTGTAGTCTGATGAGCGTAGGAATCCGTAGTTGTCCGGCATGATTTCCAGAACGCCTTCACCTTTGAGTATGTCGCCGAAATCATACATTCTCTCCTCCGGACGGCGGTTCTGATTGTTTGGCTGGTAGGTCTGGCCGTTTTGACCCTGCTGTTGATTGTTCTGATTCTGCTGGCGCTGACCGTTCTGGTTCTGCTGACGCTGACCGTTTTGTTGGTTGGATTGCTCTCCACGTATCTGCTCCTGAAAACGAGGCTGTAACTGTTGTTCCTGCGTATCATTCTGCGCGGGCTGTTCCTGTGTGACGGTTGTTGTTGAGGCAACCTGCTGAACAGGCTCTTCTTCCTGTTCGGAAACATCGTTTGCTGCTTGAGTCACGTTCTCATCATCTATCTCAGGCAGAGGAACCTCAACCTGCTGCTTGCGCGGACGACCGCGTCGTTTCTGCTGACCTGCCATTGGAACAGGGTGGGGAAGTTCCTCTTTCTTTGCTTGTTCAGCAGATTGTTTTCTGGCTGGGACTTCATTAGAGGGTTGTTCTTGTGCAGCCTGCGGTTGGGTAGGTTGTTGTAGTGCCTCTTGTCCTGCTATGTCGGGATTGTTACGCTTGCCGGTTGGACGACCGCGCTTTTTTTTGCCTTGTGGAGCTGGAACAGTTTCCTGTATTGGCATTTCTTCCTCGCCAGATAGCGGCTTCTCTGTTTCTTTAGCATCGTTTTCGGACTTGGCTTTGCCGTTCTCATCGGCTGTATAGACTTTCTCGGTGGAATTCTTGCGTGTTACCTTCTTGCGGTCGCGGCGTTCCTTTTCAGGCTTGTTTTTGGATGCCGAGATAGCCTGTTGATCCAGAATGTCATATACCAACTGGTTCTTGTCATCCTTTGTCTTGATGCCCATCTCTTTTGCAATGGCCTGGAGCTCATCCAGACTCTTGCTCTTTAATTGCAGTATGTCAAACATTGTTTTATTGGACCTTTACAATACCATGGTACATTATCAGTACGCTGATATTATGTAAGGTATGGTTAATGAAAATCGGATTGATTACCGCTTCCTGAAAATCCCTTAGCAGGGCTGAATTGCGGTTTACGGGCACAAAGATACTGCAAAAATCGGATTTTGCGCGCTCTCTCGGTGATTTTTTTCGTTCCGTCAATGTGCTCTGCCAAAGTGTCCCACTGCGGACATCTTTCCGGGTGCTGAGGGGGCTGATGAGCGTGTGACACACCCATGAGAATATGTCCTACAGTTACACGTTCAGAATACATTCTCTCGCTGGTAACTGTGGACATTGGTTTTCACCCCAATTGGGGTATTGACCAACCTCATAGATAGCAGTTCCTTTGCAATGTTCATGATTTTCACCAGAGGCATGGATGTTTTTAACTAATTCTAAACAAAATATCATTGCGTTATGAAAAAAACTTTTTATTTGGCGGCCTGTACTTTAGCAGGTTTTCTGTCAATCCTGTCATGTGACGGAATGGAAGAACTGTTAGGAGATGATTCTAAAAAGAATGACCCCGAGAAGTACACAATCAAAGTAGAATCCGACAATAATGACCGTGGTACGACATCGGGCGGCGGAACTTATACCGAAGGTGATAGTGTTACACTTACAGCTATCGCCAAGCCCGGTTATTATTTTGAGAAATGGAGTGACGGCCGGACTGAGAATCCGCGAAAGTTTGCTGTTTCCGACGGAGTATCTCTCCGTGCCATTTTCAGAGACTATAGCGGCACTATCAGTCAGAATACAACATGGAAAGACCTTAATGATGGTGTGGACTATATTCTTGATGGAAATCTGTATATTGAAGGCAATACCCTTCTTACCGTCGAACCCGGAGTGACTATAATGTTAATCGATAAAGATTATCGTATCCTTACCGATGAGAATGCCGGATTAAAAATGGTAGGAACCGAGGAGAAACCTATCATTGTCAAGGGTTCAGATGACAACCGCAACAATGGTTCATGGAAAGGCATTACTATTAGTTCCATACGTAATGACAACAGGATGGAGTATGTCCAATTGCTGCGTGGCGGTAATGTATATGACGATGAAGGTGTGGTAAATAACAGAGGGCGTCTCTCAATGAAGAACTGTATTATTGACGGTTCCCTGAAGAATGGCGTATCATATCACGGTGATGATAACGGCAAGTTTACCGACTTTGAGAACAATACAATCAAGAATGTCGTCCTCTCCCCGTTATTCCTGAATCAGCCATTCCTTGCAGAGTGTATAGGTCATGGGAATGTATATGAAAACTGCGGTGCCATGTATATTGTGATTGATAACCATTGGGAGGAGGCAAACCTGCATCCTGTATTTACATTTCCCAATCCCGGAATTCCCTACAGAATGACCTGCGGACTTGATGTAGAAGACAACCAGACATTGGTGATAGATGCCGGAGTCGTGATGCAGTTTGCTGCTAATGATGATTTCTGGGCGAGCTCGGGCTCCCATCTGAATATAAACGGTACCCGAGAGGCTCCTGTTATACTGAGCGGTTATAATGACGAAGCCGGATCTTGGAAAGGGATGTTTTTCCATAGCGAACATAACAACAACAATATCAGTTGGACTACAATAACCGGATGCAAGGAGCAATGCCTGTATCTTTACGAGAATGCCATTCTAACATTGGATAATGTTACATTGTCCAAAAGCAATTACTATGGTGCTTCCATATACACGAAAGAGGAGACAGGCCGTGTGGCCGGACTGACATACAGCAATATATCATTTGAAGAATGCGGACTGGGCAATGTATATGACCGCCGCACTGATGTCTCACTGTCAGAACTGCCTTGAAAACCGGTTGAACAGACTGTGATGGCTGATAAACGGGGATGACTTTTTTAAAGCTGTCCCCGTGCAGCCATTGTAACAACAGATTCTTTTATTTACATTTGGAACTGATTTCTTTGCTGATTCATTGGGCATATATGTTTCGTAATCAAAGAACATATTGTTTAACCGCAATAGCATTGGTTGTGTTGTTTAACTATACTGACGCTTACAGTTACTCGGATCATCGGAACCGCAGGATTGATTCCCTTGAGGCAGTCCTGCAGGATAAGGGTACAACATGGCAGGAGCAGTTAAATGCCAACAGTGAGCTGATGTGGGGCTACCTTCAAACCAATTCAGACAAATCCATATACCATTGCAAGGAGATTATCAGAATGACTCAGGGTATTACCGGCGAGGGACTGATTGCCCGCCAGGAAGCTTTTCGCATACTGGGACAGCATGCATACGCTATCTGTCTTTATGACTCCGCCATAAACTGCTATGAACGGGCGCTTGAAACTGCGGGCATAGCACAAAAGAGCGGTTTTTACAGCCAGGAAAGTATGGATGACGTGTATTCATCGTTATACGGCGCAATAGGCAATCTGTATAATATCCAGGGTATGGTGAGTATTGCCATGGATTATTACCTTAAGGCCCTGCCATTGTTTGAGCGCAACGGCTGGAATGAATCCATTTCAACACTTTACTATAATATAGGTGAAATGTATCTTGAAATGGGCAACTATGAAGAGGCGGGAAAAGCATATGAAAGTTCTCTTGAGGCAGCCCTTAAGACAGGTGATTCCCTCATAATCTGCGCACCGCGCTATGGTGCAGCCACTGTATTGCTTAATGAAGGGAAACCCGGTGATGCATTGGAGCAGATGCATGATGTGATAGAATATTATCATGCGCATGCTTTTGAAGAGAGAAACGGACTTATGAATGCCTATGTCTTACTGGCACTAATCTATAGCAAGGGACTTGATGACATGCAGCAGGCGCAAGACTATATGGACAAGGCTCTTTCAATTGCTATTGACAGTGACAGCACCCCTGATTTGGCCGATGCCTATTACAGACAGTCCGAACTATGTCTTGCACGTCGTGAATGGGCTGGAGCAATAGATTGGAGCTTACGTGCACTTGGCATAAATGATCAGGACCCACACCATAATATAGGTGTGTACAAGACCCTGACAATGGCATATTCCGGTTTGGGACATACTGATGAGTCTGCACGGTATCTGGAACTTATGTACAATACCATGGAAGAAATGGCAAGCAAGCAATATCAGGCATCACTCAGCGAGATCAGAGTGCGGTATGAAACACAGAAAAAGGAGGAGCAGATTGCCCTGATGCTCCAACAGCGTCGTACTTACCTTTGGGTGGCCATCCTGTTGGTTATTATAGTGACAGCGGTTTTCTTCACCCTATGGTATATCAGCAGTCTGAGAAGAAAAAGTATAGCAGTGGAATCTAAACTGGCAGGTGAAAAAGAGGAACGTGAACGATTGGCTCGTGACTTGCACGACCGTGTCGGAGGTCTGCTTACTGCATCGCGTCAGAGTTTAAAGTTACAAAGGAGAGAACAGGCTCTCATGTTATTGGATGAAGCCAGCACAGAACTGCGCACGGTAGCTCACCACTTGATGCCTGATTCACTGGCCAGTCTGGGGCTGGTGACAGCTCTCAGGGACTACTGTCAGGTCCTTCCAACAGTCAGCTTTACCTGTATCGGGAAGGAAATACGACTGGACAAATCAACCGAACTACTCTGCTACAGTATCATCCATGAGCTGATTAACAATGCTTTAAATCACGCTGATGCATCATTCATACAGGTTCAGCTAATGTTTGATGATGAGAGTTTTTCGGCAGTAATAGCTGATAACGGCCAGGGGTTTGACCTTAATGAGATCCATATGGGATCAGGACTGCGTAACATCAGGGAACGCATCAAAACCGTGAAAGGGGAGTTTGCAATCACATCGACCATAGGAAATGGTACAGAGGCCATATTAACAATCAAGCACAGAAAACAATGATAAGAATTCTCATTGCCGAAGACCATCCGATAGTTGCCGAAGGGATCTTGAATGTACTGCGTCAGAATCCGGAGTGGCAGATTATAGGCCCGGCTTATACTATATCGGACTGTAAAAGATTGTTACAGGAGCAGCAACCCGACGTATTGGTCCTTGATATAGGTATGCCTGAGAAAGATTCCGAGCCCAACAGCCCTCTCAAAGGGACTAACACTTTGGATAATCTGGTAGTATGGAAACGTATGATGCCACAACTGCGGATACTTATGCTATCATTCTACAGTGAGCCGGCGGTTGTAAGAAGGGCTCTTGAACTTGGTGCCGATGGTTATGTGCTGAAGGATTCATCAACCAAATGCATAATGGAAGGGGTGAAAGCTATCGTTATTGGAGCCACCTATCTATGTCCAAGAGCACGTCAGGCATTGAATCAGACTTCAGATACAACGCCTGAGCCACTTACGCCAAGAGAGCGCGAAGTCCTGGCCCTTATTGTTGAGGGCCTTCCTGTCAAGCAGATAGCTGACCGCCTGTGCCTGAGTTTTGAAACCGTTCACAGCTATACAAAATTCCTGCGGGCAAAACTTGGAGTAAACAATACAGCGGCACTTGTACGCAAAGCCTTGGAGCAGCGATTGGTCTAAGAAAACGACCGCCATTCCCAATAGTGAGATGCTATTTTGCCATTATTTAAGATTATTACAGTGAAGTGATGAGCAGGGACAGGTTAACGTCGTCCTGGGCAATGCTTCGGCAGGTGTCGGCATAGTTGAAGGCGGTATTGTTATCATTGGCGGTGCTGCCTAACTTAGGCATTGCTATGCCGATGACAACACCTGCAAGCATGGCGGCTACCGCAATCCACGATGGTATGCGGCGGCGCAGCATTCCGGGCTCGCTGTCTGTGATGTCCAGCGGCGGGAGAGTCATACTGCGGTCCTGGGCATCGGCATTTGATTTGATCTGAGCAATCAGCTCCCGGTTCTCTTTCTCAAGTTCAGTAAGTTTGTCCATATCTTCATTCATTGTTTTTAAAATAGTTACGCACGGCTGTCAGCGCTGTGAACAGTCGTGACTTTACTGTGCCCTCAGGTATGTTGCATATCCGGGCAATCTCTGTGAGAGTCAGCTCCTCCTCATATCTTAAAAGGAACACCACCTTTTGCGGTTCAGGAAGATGGCCGATGGCACTGCGCAGTATCCGGTCGCGCTGCTCCTGTTCCAGATGATCGGTCTCTGTTACTGGCTCATTCTTATCGGCGTTCTCCATATATTCCATTACAGTCATACGGCGGCGATACTCGTTCTTGAGCATGTTATACGCTATGGAGAACATCCACGTCCGGAACGACCTTCCGGAATCGTAGCTTTCTCTGGATGTCCACAGCCGCATGAACAGGTCCTGCGTAAGGTCACGGGCCAGTTCGCGGTCAAAGCCAGTCATCCTGAGGAAGAAACCTTGGGCACGCGGGCCGTGCTCAAGGTAGAGGGTTCGGAACGTATCAGCGGTCAATCTCATCGTTGTAGTGTTTACGTTCCTCGTCGGTTATGTTCTCCGTACGGGCTACTATACGTTTCATCAGTCCGTACAGTCTGCGCATCTGGCGCTTTTCACCATTATCCTTGTAGAAATCCAGCAGAGATTTGAAACATGGAATATAGTTGAGATTGAGCTTGTAGGCCGATGCCTCGTATGTCTCTGGGGTGAATGTCTCATACAGATAATCAGTGAGATATACCTCCTCAAAATTCCTGCGTTTTACGGATAGGTTGTCATAGCGTCTGGGACTGTATTTATAGACCAGTCCTTCAGAGTAAAGCTTGTCCGTGAAAGGCAGGTGATCCATTAGGGTAGAGAAGTAAATGGGCCGTCCGGTCTCACGGGCTACGGTGAGGTAGAGATTCTCCTCCCAGGTTCTGAGCCCCTGCTCGGTCCAGTCTGCGGGGCCTTCTGGCTGGTTGATTCCCAACTGGATGCATATATTCTTGAGATAATCGGGCGAATAGAGGAGTCCTACACAAATCACCGTGCGGTCTGTGAACAGGTCTTTTCCGTACTGTACCATCAGTGATGAGAATGTAGGAGTATCACCGTTTACAAATATGATACCATTCTGTTCCATTCCCGCCAACTGATTATATGCGTATGAGAGCAGGCTGTAGGAGTATTCTCCGGTATTATACCAGCGCTTAAGGATATCGGCCATTAAGTCCGTCTTGCCTTTACTGAGCAGATAGACCACATAATCCTTATACATATAAGCGTTGTCCGGGCGCATCCTGATGGCTTTCTCCATGTTGTCCTCCTGATTCTCAGACTCTTTGAGCCACATATTGCAGTAGTAGTCCAGGCAATAGCGGGCGTAACTTTCGGGACGCTCTTTGCGGACTTTTGCGGCAATCTCTGCGAGCGGGGTATCATCAAAACTGTCATCCTCACTCTCAAACATCAGTCTGTATCTGGTGGCGTGGAACCAGTTTATCCATGCATCATCATCAGAGGGTGTCAGTGTGACCTGGGCTTCCCATAGACGGGCCTGGTTTGCATACCACCCTGCATCATGTTTGGTCTTGACAAATGATACAATCTGTTCAGGCTTGCTTGCGGTTTCGGTCTTATCGGTTGCTGCGTATGCATCGGCCATTAAAAAGACAGCCAGCATTATCATTGAAAACACTTTTCTGTTCATTTCAGTTAAATTGATCTGTTACACTTTCATTTTTTCTTGAAGCGCTTCATCTGTGCATACACGCAACGGCGGAAAAGGTTCAGCAAAGATGTGACTTTTTTTGTTTATTGCCAAAGTGTTGCATGGCGAGTGGCGCCGCGGGACACTTTGGCGGATTGGGAGCGGGAATGCAAGTGTCAGTCAAACAGCTCTAAACGGATGGAGAAAGAAAGGGAATTGGAGTATCCGGTTACACCAGGTGCAGTCAGCAGGTTTGTAAAGCCTCTTTTGTAGCCCAGTGAGAAATCAAAATTACCGAACTTGGCCATCAGGCTGCAGGAGGCTCCTGCCTCATATCTGCTGTAGTCGTTTTTGAACTGTTGCTTTACGAACGTACGTGCGCCCCAGACGCCGGCTCTGCATTTTATTTGCGGATAGCCACTCTTTACTATCAGTTCCGTCTCCAGAGGGATGCTAAGCATGCTCTGGGCTGGCACATTAAAGACATGGTCAATGCCGATGCCTGTGCACAGTCTTACCCTGCGGTTCTCACTGATATCCTGACGGAATCCTATATCGGCCGACAAAATACCGGAATTGCCGGTCCGGCTGTTGCCTGACATTGTGTAAAGGCCGTATTCCAAAGAGAAGTCAAGGTGGTGTCCTTTGCTCCTCATCTCATTGGAACGCATCAGGAAGTTGAGCCTCCTCTGATACTTGTTGTATAACTTGCGGAACGTCTCTCTGACATCTTCACTTTTGGACGGCTGGATGTCGGATTCGGACAGAATTGTAAGAGCAATGAGTTCCTCCGGGGTGCTATAGCCAATAGAACCGGCCGATACCAGATCACCGTCCTTGTTTATTACCGTAAAGAAAGGGTATGCGGATTGTAGTTTGAGTAATAATAGTAGTCTGATAGTGAATCGGGAATGGAATCCGGATTTACGGTTATCAGGCTGTACCTTTCAATCAGAGTCTTGAGTACATCGGATGTATCGGCCGCCTCTATGAAATCAGTCAACTGCATGTACTTGCTGCTGCCTACGCAGATCATCTGTTTCCCCTGACTGTTGTCGGGAATCTTCTCTATGAGCTGTTCAGTGTCCAAAGTTCCAAGCCATGATGATATATTGTCAAGTGCTCCTGAAAATGAATTCTGTTGTTTTTGTCCGTTTACTGATGTAAATGAGATAACTGAAAGGAGAAATATTGCTGTAAGCTTATATGTTTTCATCGTCTTGGGTCTTTTTATCGGTTATTAATGCTTTCCTTAAGAATATGAGGAACTTCTGTTCATCGGCACTTCCTGTAAAGTGATCAAGGTGATTGCCTTTGGTGTCAAGCAGGGCAAAGTAGGGGATGCCGCCGTCATAACCGGCATCTGTGAATTTGCCTTCGTAGATTTTGCCGTCATTCTGGTCAATGTCTATTATCAGCACATTCAGGCTGTCAAGACAACCTTTTACGTCCGGCTTTTCCATTATTTGGGTTTTCATCAATTTGCACGGGCCGCACCAAGAGGCTGTGAGCATAACAATGGTTGGCTTTTTGAGGTCCGGAATGTATTTCTTAGGAATATACTTTCCGGTGTAACTGTTGTCGTTTTGAGACAAGGCGGGGGCTGTCCCGATCATCAGGATCAGGACTGAAAGAATAATTCTGTTCATGTCAGTTGATTATTTTGTTGTTTTGAAGTTGCGGAACAAGGGGTCGGGACCGTATCTGTTAGGGCCTTCGGTGCCTTTGCGGCAATACCGGATGACGGTAACAATAATAGCGGCAAGCAGTATTACAAGGTCAATCGCGAAAATGGCATTCCACCAGTTCATGACAAACTGGTCCGGCAGGCCGGGTTGCGGTTCCCTGTTCCTGAGTGATACATCGTATTCAATCTTCCATACGAATGAAACTATCAGTATAAGCCAAGGCGTGAGATATGTGCCAAACCACATCCATCCGTTGATTTCTGTGTCCTGAATACGTCTTACAGAGACTGCACAGTGCGATATGGCCAGAATAATTGCTACGCCTAACAATGTAAGTGATACGTGGAGTGCAGTGTGGGCGCTGCTGATGCTGTCCTTCAACAGGATACCTGTAAGCAGAAGGATCTGCATAATAAAGCAGAAAAGAGAGTAGTACCAGAACTCTGCGCGTGATGCGCGTCCTCTGAGTTTTATGGTTCCGGCCAGGCCTTTCAGGATGGCACGTCCGAAAGTCATTTTGATTGGTTCACTTTGTTCCATAACGGTTTCGTTTTGGGTTTCTGATGCCAAAGGTAAAACGGCATCCAGGACCCCCGAAATTTTATCCGTAACAGAATCGTGACATTGGTCCTGATACATTTTTGTTACAGTATGGAATATGAGCGAGAACCACTCCTGTGGCAGTTTTTCACGCAGACGGCTCTTACGCATGCGGACTGCATCGTTAGATACTGAGAAACATTCGGCAATAACAGACACGGAAAAGCCCTCATAAGAGAGTACGCTCAGCAGCAAATCCCAGTCGGTAAGAGAAGGGTTTACATTACGCAGTTCCAGAAAGACCGGATAAAAGACGCTCTCTATCTCCTTTGTGATAAAGAGACGCTCATCAAACGTAAGGCGGTTGTCGCGGCTACGGTACAGGGTTAGAATCCTGGCGCTCTCAGTAGCGCTGAATGCCTCATGGCACTCATTTAGCAGTTTCTCTGTGTTATCCATATTATTATGCCATTTTTCCTTTATTGTTCCTCTCATAAGACTATTATACTTTGCAAATTTAATGGAATTTGCCAGGGAACAATTCATGAGAGGGCATAACATAAACGTAACAAATTGGCGGAATAATGACTAATTGTTAATGAGATGACTAGAATTCGGCTTTGCGGGTGCGGGACAGTATGTAACTCAAGGAAACCGATAGGGCGGCAGCCAGGATAAGGAAGAATTCTTTCCAGGTGGTCAGGAATAGTATTACTCCGGCAAAGGCACTGTCACTCAGGTTATTCAGATCAAACGGGCAGATGTAGCCGATGAATACGATTGTGGCACCGAGCAGTATGCCTATGGCAAGTGCTACTATCAGTGCTATACGGCTGTTGCTGCGCTGACGGTCAACTTCGGCCTTGATGCCCTCCACCTGTTTGAGACGGCGGTTTGTCTCCAGCAGGAATGTGGGGTCATCCTTAAGCTGCGGCTTGTTGCTGCGCAGAAACTCTTCTATGTTGTCCTTTCCGTTCATATGCTAAGGTATTCTTTTAGGTGATTACGGCCGATAGAGAGCAGGTACTTTACCGTGCCGGTGGGTATTTGCATTATGGATGAAATCTCTTTTATGTCGTGATCCTCAAAGTAGTGGAGCACTATTGCGGCGCGTTCCTTGTCGGGAATCCTGTCAAGCGCCTGATAGAGCTGCTGGTAGCGGAATTCGTTATCAGTGGTATCATCAGAGAGAACGCTCTGCGCTTCATAGGAATCACTGGATAGTGTGTCAAGAGTAGCCTTGCGGCAGTGGTCTATGAAACAGTTGTAGGCAATCCTATACAGCCAGGTGCTGAACTTGGACAATCCCAGGAATGAGCCCGATGCCACATACGCACGAACCAGGGCATCCTGGGCAATGTCATCGGCCAGGGACTGATTACCGCTGCACAGTCCAAGCAGAAACCTGCGTAAAGGCTCCTGCTCAGTTCTGATAAGTTCTATGAACCGTTCGCGGGTCATTTATTTTACTTCTTGTCCAGTGAATTCTCTTCGGCTTCAATCTCCTTGGCAAGCATGCGCTTCCCGACAAAATATACTATGAACAGGGCTATACCTACAGCAAGAATTACTGCTCCATAGAAGATGAAATATGAAAGAGTATTTGGAGTAACGCCGCCAGAGTATGACATGATTACCGTTGCAATGCAAATGGCTATTCCTATAGATGTGACTATGAAAGCAGCTGTAATCCTTGCCAGGAGTTTCTCCTTGATGCTCTTTTCTTTTTGCTGTGGCTTAAAGATGTCAGTGTCAACAGTTGCACCCGATTCTATTGCCTTTAAAAGGATCTCGGTTTTTTTGTTGGTTTCATTCTGTTCTTTGCGGTTGTTCATCCAGACAACGATGATAGGCATGATTACGCAAATACCGATCAAGAAAATGTAATTCATCATAATGCTTTAGGTTTTAATTGTTTAACGTTTACACCGCTTTTCCGGGCGGTTTCATACGTTAGACGTAAGCTGGTTTCAAAAGGTTGGAAAAAGGTTGATTTTTTTTTCAGTAAGTAAAGCTAATCCATTTTTGCAGAAAACGGTCAGAGACGCTGTAGATTTTGGTGCGATGATTATCGTTCTCAAATGTAATCAGTTGCTTGTCAAGCAAGGTGCCGATGGCGTATTGAACGGAACTGGGAGATTTAAGTGAGTGCTTCTTTACAAATGCTACCGATGTAACTCCGCTGGCTTTGCCTTCTTTGGCAATAGCAATCAGTGTTTCCTTTTGCTGATAGTTAAGCTGGTTCATCATGGATGCAAATAAGTGCCCTCTGTCTTCCAGGATGTCATCTAAAGTTTTAAGGATATCACTTTCATCTATTGGTTTTTCCGTATCCAGATATGCAAAAGCATTGTGAAGTACATTGTGTACATAATATGTGTGTCCTTCAAAGAGGTCATATGCAAGTGAAACGGCACTTGAGTCAATTTGTCTTCCCGATCTTTTGAACTGCTCTAATGCAAACTTCGTATAGGTTTCTTTAGGGATGCAGTCCAGGTATGTCTGTTCAGTGCTGTTATAAAAAGGTCTTGCGGCCGAATTGAACATGTTTTCCAATATGTGCCTGTTGCTGCCTGCATAAATAAACAGGCAATTATTAAGTTTCTGAATGTGGGTTCGGAGTAGGGCTTCTACGTTCTTTTCAGGATAATTGGCTATCTGCTGGAATTCGTCGATTGCAAAAATGCATGGCTTATCGGCATTTTCCAGATAACCGAATATCTCTTGCAGCGTAAGTTCCGGGGTATGGATATCCCCCAGCTTTATATCAAATGTGGGTTTGCCGGTGATGGGGTCATAACCCAAGCTACCTGTCAGAGACTGTAACCCGGAAAGGAATCTGTCAAGTGCAACTTTGCCTTTGGGTACCAACCGGGAGTATATCTCCTTACTTAAAAACAGAACTAATTCGTGCAAACTTGTAGTTGCATATATGTCGGTATAGAAAGTGTAATAGTTGTCCTTTACTGACGGTTGCTCAAAAACGTGGCGGATCAATTGGGTTTTACCCATTCTCCGGGGGGATGTGAGCAGGATGTGCGCTTTGTTTTGGAGCGTACGTATAATCCACCGGGTTTCTTTATCCCTGTCACAGAAATATTCTTCCGGAATGATACCGGTTATGTAAAACGGGTTCTCCATTGTATTGTTGTTTTGTGCAAATGTAGTCATAGTATTTTGATTATACAAATTCTATAATACAAATTCTATAATTGAGTTTTTGCGCTGGTATATTGTACTTTAAGAATGAAACGTAGATTGTTTATTCCTTAATCTGGATGCCGTCCAGGAGTTTTTGGACCTTGTGCTTGAGTTCCTTCTGGGTTTGGCGGTCTCCCTTGCAGAGTTTCTTTATCTCCTTGTTTGACCTTTTGCGGAACTGCTTTTTGAGTTTGTTGAGAGTCTTCTGGTCAAACTTATTTATCTCTTTGTCTTTGAGTTGGTTAACCATTCCGTCATCGCCTGCCAGGGTGTTGTAGATTACCTGAAGCAGCAGGAATGGCTGAGAGGAAGTAAAATCAAGATTGAAATCAAATTTCAGGTTTAAAGGAACAGGGTCAACATCTTCCGGGTAGTTATCGGCAATATTATTCAACATTTCCTTGAGAGATTCCAGTACCGGACCGATCTTAAGATTGTCCAGACTGAATTTATCAAGCCTTATGCTTGAATTGATTGTATCTCCAGACTGTGAGTAATCATTGATTGTGGTGTTCTTAGCTTGGGCTGTGGTTGAAATGCAAATGAGAGCAAAGAGGCAGAATGCTCTGCTCATACTCTTTCTGATAGTTTCTTTAATCATAAAAAGACTCAATTGGTTAATATTTGTATAGATGACGTATAGATGGTGTATTTGTTAATCAATACATGGTCCGTCTGGGGTATATTCTTTAGTTATTTGCCAAAATGCCCCACAGTAACCCGCGTGAGAACGTATTCACGGTGGGGTTAGTGTGGGACACTTTGGCTAAGGAATAAGTCCTTATTCTTGTGGTGAAACTAATGAAGCAAGTTCTTCAAACTGCTCCGGAGTGATTTCCTCTCCGTTTATCAGGATGCGGCTTACCTTGTGGCCGTTTATGAACATGTTGTTCTGGCTGTCAACGGACACATCGGACATGACCCGTTGGGTGAGGTCGATGTCCGGCAGGCCGAGAGCCTGCAAGTCAACCTGTTTGGTGCTCACCTTTGCATTGATGCTCTTTTTTGTCATGAGTTCTTGGGGAATGAGCTCCGGATTTTCAATTGCATCAGGATTCTGTTTGAGGAAACGGTTCAGGTTACGTGTTAACTGCCTCTCCTGGCGTCTTTCCATCCTTACGAGTTTGTTGTTGGCCTTGTTCAGGTTCTTCTCCAGCTGCTTGAGGTCCCTGCGGGCTTTCTTTGATTCCTGTTCATCCATCCCGTCTATCCGGGCTTGGTAAAGAGCCTTAAGGATGTCAATTGACGGGTCCGATGAGCTTGAACTTACAGTGATGGGGTCTGACTCCATTGTTATGGATATGTCCAGTTTGTCACTGCCGGTAAGGAGATCGTAGATGCTGTTATCCTTACCGGTACTTGCAGATGGCTCGGATAAGGTCTCAACTACCTCCTGGGGAGTGTACGGCTGGCCGTCAACCAAAACCTTTGATATGGTCTTGCCGTTAACGGTGATGGTGCCGTCGTCACTGACCTCAACACCCGGAATGTTGGGAATGAGCTCCACCAGTGACTTTTGGTCAAGCTGGCTGTTTGCGGGAACAGCCATTTCAATGTCATCATAGTTCATCCTGGCGGTAGCTACTACATTCTGCGGCTGGTCATAATCCAATGTCGCATTGTAGACCGTACGCGCAGTCTGAGTCCTGGCACTGTCAGCCTCCAGGGCTGAATAATCATAAACGTAATTAACCTCCCGTTTGGCATTAACTGCCAGACTAATGCAAACTAGGGGGAGAAGATAGAGTGCTCTAAGCAGACTCCTTCTGGTTGTTCTTTCCTTTTCCATCATAAAAATTCTGTTTTTTAAAATACTGTGATTGAAATTATTAGCTATTGTGTATCCGTTCATTGCGGCCGCTTTGCTGATGAGCAGATACTGATAACTGCGTATGTCGGTGCCGGCGCGCAGTACGGTGTCATCGGCCTCGTATTCATGGACGGCGCGCAGGTCTATGCGCAGCATCCAAATGGCGGGGTTGAACCACTGCAGGGCGGCTATAATATCGGTTATAAGTACGTCTATCGAATGGCGGAGTGCCACGTGGGCTTTCTCATGGTCGATGATGGCGGTTTCATGGTTGCTCCAATCGGCCTCAGATATTACAATATGTCCCATCCAGCTGAATGACGGGTCGTTGCCGGGCATGACATAGACTGTGGTGCCATCGGCCGTTATCTCCTTGCGTGCGTGTCTTATTACACCACGTACGCGCAGGGCCGACGCCAGAACCCTTATCAGCACAAAGACTACGCCTGAAGCATAGACTGCCATGAGAGCGATGTGCCACCAGGGTGTGGATGGCTGGGCAGGAGTGCTTGAGACGGCTTGCGTGAGTTGGGCCACCGGCATAGGCAGTACCTCTGTCTTGTGGATTGTAATAATGCAAACAGGGAGAAGAAGTGATAACAAAGCCGTACTCAAGAGCACTATCCTGTTGAGTCTGTGCCATGAATCCTTTATGAGCAGCAGACGGAAGAATATGTAGAAGACAGCCATTATGACCGCCACTTTGAGCTGATAGGTTAGGAATGTGATCATTTTTGTTTCTTTTCCAGGTGTGAGATAAGTTCCTTGAGTTCATCGACCGTTACCTTGCCGTCACCCACAAATGCCGATACCGCATTCAGGTATGACCCAAAGTAGTTGCCTATGAAACCGCCCATGGAGAAACGGCTGTATTCATCCCGAGTTACGATGGGGAAGTACTGATAGGTGGGGCCGTAAGCCTTGTGGTCCAGGAATCCGTCCTGCTCCAGCTCACGCACCTGTGTGGAGAGAGTGTTGAAATGAGGCTGAGGCTCGGGGTAGAGCTCGCGGAGTTCACGTACAAACAGTGCTCCCTTGTCCCAGAAGTGGTTCATTATGACCTCCTTCTTTTCACTTAACTTGCTTATCTCGGTCTTTTTCATAATGCTTATGTAACTATTACCGATGCAAATGTAACTACTAAAATAGTTACTCAACGATTTGCTTAGTTAATAAACATTAATTTGAAAAAAAACCGTTGGTTGCCATATTATCTTGTTATCAACTTCGTTTTACTCTCACTCTACCCATACTCTACCCATAGGGTAGCCATAGGGTAGCCATAGGGTAGCCATAGGGTAGCCATACCCCCGACTATGCCTAGAGTATGGCAAGATGCTGCCTGGAAGCAGAGTGATCGCTGCTTAGACGCAGCTTGAAGGCTGTCTTTCAACTAAATTGCGGAAGAACCACCAAAATCAGGGACACAAAGGTTTCTGATACTTTTGTGCTACAGGGATTTGTTTATGCTGCTGATGTAATCCAGAACCTCATCGCGGCCAGAGCGGTCCAGTGAGGAGGTGATGAAGTGGGGGGGTAGTTCCTCCCACTGCTCTTTCAGGGTGTCCAGGAACTTGTTTACGTTCTCGGTCAGGCGGCCGCGGCCCAGTTTATCGGACTTGGTAAATATTATGCTAAAGGGTACCGAGTTCTCGCCCAGCCACTCTATGAATTCCAGGTCTATCTTCTGGGGTTCCAGACGGCTGTCAATCAGTACGAACATGGATGTCAGCTGCGGACGCTCCAGTATGTAGTCGTTGATTATGCGGGTAAGCTGTTCCTGCTGTCTCTTGCCGCGTTTGGCATAGCCGTAGCCGGGCAGATCTACCAGATACCACTCCTTGTTAATAAGAAAATGGTTAATGAGCAGGGTCTTGCCGGGTGTGGCCGATGTCATGGCCAGGCCCTTGCGACCTGTGAGCATGTTGATGAGGCTGGACTTGCCCACGTTTGAGCGGCCTATGAATGCGTACTCAGGTTTATTGTGCTGCGGACACTTGCTGATATCGGTGTTGCTTATTATGAATTCAGCGCTCTTTATATCCATTTTCTTAAGTGTTTTGTATTGCAAAAGTAGTCAATTTAGGTGTAAAACACTAAATTTGCACCATAACTGAACATCAGGCATGAATCGTGAATATCCTTCAGCAGCATTAGAGAGGGCAGTGGGCGAGTTTTCAAAACTGCCGGGCATAGGCCGTAAGACCGCTCTGCGCCTGGTGTTGCACATGCTTTCCCGTCCTGAAGATGAGGTGAACTCATTCGGACGCGTTTTCAGCACGCTCAAGCAGGACATACATTACTGCAAGATATGCCATAACATTTCAGATTCCGACGTGTGTGGCATATGTGCCAATCCCAAACGTGACGGAGCAACTCTGTGTGTGGTTGAGAATGTGCAGGATGTGCTGGCCATTGAGAGTACCATGCAGTACAGCGGTCTTTATCATGTGCTGGGCGGAATAATCTCACCTATGGACGGCATTGGCCCACAGGACCTTCAGATTGCAAGTCTTGTGGAACGTGTTCAGGAGGGAGGAATTAAGGAGGTAATCCTGGCGCTGAGTCCCACAATGGAAGGTGACACGACCAACTTCTTCATTTCGCGTAAGCTCCAGCCGCTGGATGTTAAGTTGAGTGTGATAGCTCGCGGCGTGGCGGTGGGCAATAATCTGGTGTATGCCGATGAGGTTTCATTGGGGCGTTCCATTGTAGATAGGATACCGTTTGTATAATGAATGTCAGATAAATAATATATGGACACAAAAAAAATGTCGGTCAAGCTGATGATAGGATGGATTGCCATCTATGTCATTGCCGGTGTCGCAGCCTTGCTGTTTGAATTAGGACCGTTAAAAGGCTATACTGTTTCTGAGGCCAAAACCATCTATATACTTGAAGTTGTAGGCGTTCTCGCTTCATTGGCACTCATTCCACTGGCATTGCGGGGATTCAGGAAAATGGTTGACCGGCTGGATGAAAAAGAATATCCTGAGGGGAAAATTGAGCGAATCTACATGACATGTTCCTGGTTCCGTCTTGCGGCGTTCTTTGCCGTGATAGTGTTTGGAGTGGTCCTGTATTACCTCATAAATGACTCTTTAGGTCTTTACATTGCGGTTATCGGAGCTATCTGCTCGTTGTTCGCATTACCGACAAAAGCCGGTATCGGCCAGGAAACCGGATTCTATTGATGTGATATGCCGACTGTAACCGTAATAATTGTCAGTTACAAGGTCAGATACTACATTGAGCAGTGTCTGAATTCGGTGTTGCGCTCTGTTCCCGATGCCCAGCTGATCGTGGTTGACAATTCCTCCAATGACGGTTCCGTAGAGTATCTCCAGCAACGGTATCCGAAAGTTACATTTTTGGCCAATGAAGAAAATGTAGGTTTCGGATGTGCCAACAATATGGCCTTGTCTCTATCGCAAGGACGATATGTGCTCTTCCTGAACCCTGATACGGTGGTTGCCGAAAAAACCATACCCAGTTGCATAGAATATATGGACGCTCATCCTGATACCGGTGCCATAGGTGTGAGGATGATGTATGCCGACGGCTGTTTTGCTCCTGAGTCACGCCGTTCTCTTCCCACACCTTCAGTTGCTTTCTGGCATATGACCGGACTTGGACGGATTTTCCCAAAATCCAAAGTATTTGCCAGATACCATCTCACATACGAGAATCCTGCTAAAGAGTGTTCTATTGACGTTGTTTCAGGAGCATATATGTTCGTGAGGAAGTCCGTGCTTGATGTGACAGGCGGTTTTGATGAGAGTTTTTTCATGTATGGTGAGGATATAGACCTTTCATACAGGATAAAAAATGCAGGTTACTCCAATGTCTATCTGCCTGTTCCTATCATCCATTATAAAGGCGAAAGTACTGTAAAAACCTCATACCGTTATGTCAAGGTTTTTTATGATGCCATGCTGATTTTTTTCAACAAGCACTTCCGGCGTTCTGCCTGGATTATAGCTCCTTTGGTGTGGCTTGTTGTGGGTATCAGGAAGATAGGTACATTCATAAGAGAGAACCTGGTTCATCGCTGTAAAGTGGGGAGTGGCAGTAAAACCGGTTGTCTTTTTCTTGGCAGGTATGATTCATACGCTAAAGCGGCTGCCCTGATAGATAAGAGCGTGCATCTTTCAGCACCAGTCTTTGTGCCGTGTAGCTGTGCCGTGCCTGCTGATCTCCGCTTTGACGGCATTGAGACCATAGTATTCGATACAGGTGCATTCACATATGACTATATATTGGAATGGATTTATGGTTTATACGCCTCCGGCCGACGTATCACAGTTGGTTTTTATTCGCCTGATACAGGCCGGCTGATAACTGATATTGAAGTATTATGAGTGAAACTGATTCCAAGACTGAAGAAAAAAGCAAATCCGGACATGTCTCTTTGTCCGACGGTAAAATACGTCTGCGTGCACCTGAACCTGAAGATTTGGATGCACTTTATTCTATAGAGAATGATACTGCCTTATGGGTGGTTTCCGGTAATGCTATACCTTTTTCCCGTTATCAGCTTAATAAGTATATAAAGGAATCGGCTCACGATTTCTATACAGACCGACAGATTCGGTTCATGATAGTGAGAGAGTCCGACAGTGGAATGATGGGTTGCATAGACCTTACCGATATTGACCCTTATAATGGACGAGCCGAGGTAGGTGTGGCCTTGCTCCCTGCCTACAGGGGACAGGGAATTGCATCAGCGGCTTTGAAGATAATCTGCAAATATTCATGTTTCGTGTTAAGACTGCACCAGCTATTCTGTCAGGTTCCTGAGGATAATGAGGAGTGTTTTAAATTATTTGAAAACAATGGTTTCAGTGAGTCCGGCCGTCTGAGAGACTGGCTTGTAAACCGTAATTCATATTCAGAGGTTATTTTGATGCAGAAATTTTTTTGAAAAAAATATCCTTTTCGTTTGTAGGAAAAAAAAATGTCTGTACCTTTGTCACCGCAAAACCGCGAGGTGCGGTAGTTCAGCTGGTTAGAATGCCGGCCTGTCACGCCGGAGGTCGAGGGTTCGAGCCCCTTCCGCACCGCAAAAAAAGAGTCGCCATGGGGCGGCTCTTTTTTGTTTAATAATCGTTAATTTGGTTTTAAATGTTGAATCGGTGAATGGAAAAGGTTATTTTTACAAAAATTTTACAAAGTTTATTAGGGTAGTTGCTGATTTAATGTTTAATAGGTCTTCGGACCACAAATTTTTTGTAATATGAAAAATAAAAGGTTTTCAAAAATTCTCATTCTGCCGCTTGCAATAAGTGCGCTGTTTATGGTTTATAGTTGCGGTTCATCGGATGCCGCAAAAAAACCAAAGGGAATAATCCTCCCGGAGGGTGACAATGCTACATTGACCAAGGAGGGTGGTTACACTACAATACAGTTCCCCGAGGCGCTGGATGCTGCTGATAGAGACCGGTATGATGTTGATCTGCTCGGTTATCTGATCAAGGCCAATGCTCCCATTAACACCAGCGGTTCAGAATATGACGGATTCCCTATCTACTATTACATGCATGATTCCAAAGAATGGTTGTACAAGGGTATATACAGCAATCCTCAGGAAATGTCTGTTGCCAAGATCAAAACCGTCAAGATTGGCAATAACAGGATGCGCCTCAGGGATTTTAACACAAAGATGCCTCTTCTGAATGATTCCCGTGAGAAGAAAAACGATCAGAGCTATCAGAACGAGGTAATGTTCGGTGAGAACTATTATTACTTCATTGAAGTCGTACTGAGAGACTGATTCGTTTCTCAAAGTCTCATCTCTGCATTTTGTTTTTCGAGATGAGATGTTTTATGACTTCTACGCTGGATCCGGTAGAGAGTGCATCCTCCGGAGTGTTCATACAATAGTCAATGAGACGGTCGAGTGTGCTGACCGCTACATGCAGACGGGTATCTGCAGTGGCGTAATAAATAAGCACTCGGCCGTCTTCGTCCAGAATCCAGCCGTTGCAGAAAGCCACGTTCATGACATCTCCTATATATTCCTGGCCTTCCGGCACGAGGAACCAGCCGCCGGGTTGCGCAATTACGTGCGTAGGATCCTCCAATGAGGTCATATAGAGATAGAGTACATAGCGTAGTCCATCGGCAGTACCACGGACACCATGGGCCAGATGGAGCCAACCTTTTGATGTCTTAAGTGGTGTAGGGCCTTCACCATTCTTCACTTCTTGTATGGTATGATAATGACGGGGGTTGATTATGACTTCTTCACTGATTTCGGCATGTGTTATGTCATCAGTTAATGCCCATCCTATCCCGCCACCGGATCCGGCATCAATAAAACCGTCTTGAGGGCGTGTATATAGGGCATATTTGCCGTTAACGAACTCCGGATGTAATACCACGTTACGCTGCTGGCTTCTGGTCTTGAGGTCAGGCAGGCGTTCCCATTTTATCAAATCCCGAGTGCGTGCTATGGCTGCAGTTGCGGTAGCGGCGCTTAGGTTGTCAGGCTGGGCGTCATCGTGGCGCTCAGCGCAAAAAATGCCGTAAATCCAGCCATCCTCGTGCTGAGTAAGGCGCATGTCGTAGATATTGGTGGCAGGCACTATGTCCTCCGGCATGGTGACAGGCTCTTCCCAGAAACGGAATTGATCAATTCCGTTGACGGATTCGGCCACAGCGAAGAAGCTCTTACGGTCAGCTCCTTCCACACGGCATACCAGCAGATATCGGCCATCCAGTTTAATGGCACCTGCATTGAATACGGCATTCATCATAATACGCTGCATCAGATATGGGTTGTCTTGTTCAGAAAAGTCATAACGCCATTCCAGAGGTGTATGCTCAGCGGTAAGTATGGGATACTTGTATTTCACGTAAATGCCATTATCCCACTGCAGCGGCTCATTCTTGCGTCCCAGCAATTCTTCATGTTGCCGGCGGAGCTTAATTATACGTTCTTTATAATTCATGTCTTAAATCATTTAGTTACATATTTCTTTCCATTTCTTATATATATGACGTGTTGTTCACCCGTCCATGACTGTCCATTGAGACGAAAGCTTTCGGAATCTGCAGGTGACTGTCTGTCCCTGACCATCTGAACATCTGTCATAAGTTTCTTGAAGTCTGAGCGGGAGAGGACGTAGTCATTGGAAAAAGCTTCTGTCCACCAATCAGCGTTACAGTAGCTGTGGCTTTTACTTTTGAACTCCTCGCTATTTGGGTTGCTGGTGCGTCCGTAGTCGTACCAAGGCATGAAGAATAGCCATTTGCTGCCCGCCTTCCACTGTTTGCTGATGGTGGGAACATTTCCACATTCTGTCAGTGCCACTAATTTGCCTGGAGAATATTTTTTTAGAAACTTGAAACAGTTGGTGTTGATATTCGAGGAACTATTGTTGTTATAGATATCAATGCTTACTATATCTACATATTCGTCGCCCGGATACCATTTATAGCCTTCACTGTATGGCATGTTCCATGCTGCAGCCTGTGTCCATACCCAAATGAGATTGTCAAGTCCTGCATCCTGGAAACGCTTGTACATCACACGCCAGAGTTCATTGCATGCCTCGGCATCACGTCCCCACCAGAACCACATTCCGCCAGCTTCATGCAACGGGCGCCATAGTATGGGAATATTCCTCTCCTTCAGTGGCTTCAGGTATGAGATTATGATGTCAATATCCTTAATCATAAGTTTGTATTCACTGGATTCCGGCTCAAAAATCTTACGGACGTCAAATAAGGTTTTGTCATCTTCCTCTCCCCAATAGAAGGAATACTGTCCGCTCTTATTGGCTGGCACATTCCAGTGCCACATAATAGCAACTACTCCTCCCTGATGATACCAATTGTAAATATCCTTGATATTTGTATAGTCTATCCAACCGCCCTTGGAGGAAAACGGATGGTGGATGTAGTCGAAACAGTTCATGGCAGGCCATTTGCCTGTGTGCTGATACACCCATTTGGCCTCGTTGATATTCCAGTTTACATTGGCCATAGTGCCTGAGAGCGTTTTTTTTCCCTCAATTTCTTTCAGGCACTGTAATAGTGCGTCAGCTTCTGCTGACAACTGACGAGTCTCCTGTGGAGAAACCTTGCCCGCAGTTGTCAGCATCAGCAGTATTGAAATTATGATTCTCGCTGTTCTCATTTTATGTTCACAAAAGTACATTTTCTTATGAAAACCTATTATTACACCAAGAATGAAGAAAAGATGTTGCCGTCATGTTCAGCGGTTTAGTTCAAAAACTCTGGATGCATAATCCTCCCGCAGAGGCACTTCGATACCAACTTCCATGAGGAAACGGCCACTGAAACGTTTTCCGTCAAGCGAACAAGGTCTCTGACCCACACGAACATTCCTCTCTTTGAGTGTGTAAGTTGCGTTAGGATCAAGACCGGCAAGTTTGATTCGCGGAATGGACTGGTTATAGAAGTTCTCTACTTTATAGACAAAGAGAGCAGCTTTTCCTGACAGATTATACATCAGTGCAGCAACGCTTTTCCTGTCATAGGGAGAAATCAGACGATACAGTTCACCGTTCTGTACGATTTTACGCAATTGCTTGTAATCTGACACGCATGTGGTGCACTGCTTACGTTCTTCATCCGTCATGTCTTTAGGTTGCAACTCTATACCGAGACGACCGCTCATGGCTACATCGCAACGGAATTTTATGGGAATGACACGTCCTCCTGTATTCCCATAAGGACAATGATTAATGTGACAAGCCATAGCGTTGGCAGGGAAGAAATACGATGTACCCCACTGTATATAGACGCGTTGAAGGGCGTCAGTGTTGTCCGAAGCCCAGAATTCATCGAAGTATGGCAGCAAACCGTAATTGGCACGACCTCCTCCGCTGGCGCAGTCCTGAATAACTATATCCGGGTATTTGGAGCGTACACGCTCTAAGACTTTCAGTAGACCGAGATGATAGTCAACATACAAATTCGACTGTTTGTCTGCAGGCAGATATGTGCTGCCATAGTTCTGAATGCTTGCATTGGCATCCCATTTGATATAGGCTATTTCAGGGTACTGGGTTAGCAATTCATCCACAACATTGAACACAAAATCCTGCACTTTGGGATTTGTCATATCCAGCACAAGCTGTGTGCCTCCGCGTCCCGTTTTCAATTGGCGCCCTTTTGTCTGTAATGCCCATTCCGGATGTTTTTCAAACAGCTCGCTCCTCGTGTTGGTGGCTTCGGGTTCTATCCATATTCCGAACTTTATACCACGCTCACGCGCTGCATCAGTGAGAGCCTTAATGCCGCCGGGCAGTTTTCTTGTATCCACTGCCCAGTCTCCAAGTGAGCTGCTGTCATTCCTGCGTGGATACTTGTTTCCAAACCATCCGTCATCCATTACGAAGAGTTCTCCGCCGAACTTGGCTATGTCATCCATCATCTGTATCATTCGTTCCTCATTGATGTCGAAGTAGAGTCCCTCCCATGAATTCAGCAGAATATCTCCAATATTCATTCCGCGGTGCAACATACCGCAGGTGCGTGCCCAACGGTGGAAAGTACGTGATACTCCTCCCATACCTTCCGTGCTGTAAGTAAGTGCCAGATGAGGTGTCGCGAATGTTTGTTTGGAATCCAGGACATATTCGCTGGCCTGTGGGTTAATGCCGGCATAGAAATGGTGCTCTTTTTTCAACAGAGTGTTGAATCGTAACTCAAAGTTACCACTCCAGCAGAGTGCTGCACCTATAACTTCACCGCTGTTCTCCTGCGGTTTTCCATCCAAAGAAAGCATCACCTCAGGAGCGTCCAGATGTGAGTTGCGTGCACCGTCTGTATTGCTGATAGTTTTTATACCTGGGGTTAGCTTTTCCATTGTTGGTTCTGCTTCTGCAGCCCAGTCTCCGTGCAGGTGCGTAAGCCATACATCGTCCTGTCTGAAAACCAGATGCCCACTGTCGAAGCGTTTCAGTATTACAGGTCGCTTCTCGCCATTATATATTTCCGTCCATGTTTCAATAATATCCACATCCCTGAAGGCTTTGTAGAATACTTTAACTGTAACCGGAAGCAACTTGTCTTCCATTGTGAAGACATACGTTTTGGCTTCGGCTTCATCTTTCATCTCAAAATCCTTGACCTTCAATTCCAGATTGGGGTCACCGTCGGCATGTTGTACCTGAATGGCAGGTAGCTGAACCATATCCACTGTACCGAATGCAGGTAATGCAGAGCTGTTTAAAGCACATCCTGCTTCACGTAGTTCCTGGTCCGTACAGACATTGGGACCATAGTAGTCCATCCGCAAATCACCACCTTCGTTAGCGTGAAGGAGGAGTTGTGTATTGGGAGTGGCAATTGTCACTTTTCCCTCCCAGGCATAGATAGTGAGGGAAAACATAGCAAATAATAGAACAAATAACTTTTTCATGAATAATGTATTTATTGTTTGATAATCACCTGTTGGCTTTTGTTAATTACAGTTTGTTTTATTTGATAGCCTTTTTAGCCATAACGGGCTTATTAGAAGTAATCGACTGAGAAATTACTTCCCAGTCGATTACACAGAGAAAAAACGCAATTCTTACCTTAATTAAAAACCTAATCTTATCTTATGAAAATCCTTTCTGTCTTCCGAGAACCGTTTTTTCCTGTAGTTATCCTGATATTGATTCCTTCCGGATTATCAGTACGTATGCCATTCAAGTTATAGTATTTTATTTCATCTGCTTCAATTATATCATTGATGTTCAAAGTAGCTTCTTCGAGTGCTTCATTGGCAGATATTGCATCAGAGGTATAGTCATAACCTGCCAAGGGTTCGTTGAGTGTCAGATGCATATCATCAATGAAAGCCCATGTGTTTGTTGTGACATAATCATGCAGGATCTGGACATCACCTCCCAAAGCTGTGAACTGTATTGCTTCCGGTGCATTACCATGCAGGGTGTCAACAGAGAGAGTATCACCATTATCATTCAACTGGATTACGTATACTCCACCAAAGATATTGGAGACGCTTCCCCAACCTCTGTCTGAGCAGACTTCTGATAATGTGTACTTACCAGCAGGGAGATTCTTGATGGTCTGGGTGAGCTTGATGGAACAGCTCCAGTCAACAGCTATGCCGGCATCACTTGCACTTCCCTCGTAATTCAGGTTTCTGTTGGTACCGCTACCAGGCTGTCTGAGGAAAACATTTCCGGAACCGCCAAGAACGGTCCAACCTGGGAGAGGATCCTCGTTGTTGTAGAGCTGAGATGCATTAGGTGAATAGGTGGTGTAGAATGACGGGTTCTGGATAAATCCGGTCATGTCTATATCATCCTCTATAGTTCCTGTTGCCATAATCTCAGACAGTTTTGCCTTAATGGCAAGCTGATAGATGTTGGCTATGTCCTGACGGTCTTCAAGTATAACCTTCATTGCATCCTCTACAGCCTGATCCACCTGAACACCCTGGTCAGCAGCAAGACTCATCAGTGCCTTGTCCTGCTTGGTAAGTATGGCGGCAGCAGTCATCTTGTTGTTAAGAGTAGTCTTTGCATCATTGAATGCATTGATGGCCTCGTTCAGCTTATCATCAGTTGCAGCAATAAGGTCAAGGTCCTTGTCTTTGTTGTATGCAGCCTGTGTTGTCCTGAACTCCTCAACGAAATCATAAGAAGAGTATTCTGTAAGCATGCTCTCAAGATCAGCCTTCAGGGAATTGAATTTATCCATTGTTGAGCAACGGTCTGTCATTGCCTTTGTGGCAGCTGTAATCTCTGCTGTGATGGCTGTCAAGGTGTCATTGTTTAGGACAGTTACATCAATTCCCTCATATTTGCTGATCTCAGCCACGAGGTCGGTGTAAGCCACAAGCTGGTTATAACCAACTGAATCGGTATATACAGCCTCTTTATCCTGAGCCGCTTTATACTCTGAATAGAACTTGTCAACATTGCTGATACGTCCGTTCATGCCAGACATTGCATTCTTGATGGCCTGAGTGGCATTCTCATAATCAGAAGGTGATGTGCTTGAGAATCCCTCATATGAACCGATCGTATTGATGTATTCGCTCAGATACTGTCCGCTGTAGATGTCTTCTGATTTAGCTTTTGTCAGGACGTCCTCTGCAGAACTCTGTGCATCCGAAAGCATCTTGATGTATTTGAATGCTGACGAATACTGGTTGCTAAGTACGAGTGAACCCATGACAGTGGCACCCCAACCCCAGTTGTCGCTACTTGGAATAAAGAATTCTATTATATACTTGCCGGCATTCTCAACATTGAAGCTATAGCGATATTCGGTCTCCTCTGTAACTACGTAACTTCCAGTGCTTCCTACCTGCCAGTCAACAACATTATCAGGTGTGAATTTACCCAGAGGTGCTTCAGGGCGGTCTTCACCCATCGGGTATACATATACTGAAACTGATGGCCTGTTGCTCCAACCTATGGCTTTGAATGAAAGCCAATACTTTCCTTCATCCAGGGTAATTCCGTAATCATCGTTAGCTCCATAGGTGAATACAGCATCAACACCTCCTCCACGAGGGCAGATATAAAATCCGCGTGTGAATGCACCTCCTGCTCCGAAATAAATCAGTTCGCTTCCACTGGATATTGCCTTTTCACCAGTACCGATCTCACCTTCCTCACCATGACCGCTGTCACATGAAGTCCATCCCTCAGGTATACTTCCGCTTACATTTGATGCCCAGAGTTTCTCGGAATCGTAAATGAAGTTGGGCTCTCCAAGTTGCTTGATATCTCCGAATGACAATGAGATAATCTGTGGCTGGCTGACCTGATACATGTCACCTTCACCTCCACGTGCGTTAACCACTTCAAAATCATAGTCACCGCTCAGCTTTGATGTAGCGGTCTTGGGACGGCTGAATGTTACAGTATAGTTCTCATCATCATAATCCGTAGGAGTCCAGATCTCTCTGCCGCTACTGGTGTTAAGGAAGAGAAGCGGGTTATATTCATCAGATGTTCCACCGGTTTTGTTCACATATACTTCTTTTGAGTAAACAATTTTGATTGATTGTGTTTCCTGATCAAGGTTGAATGATCCATTCTCAGGTATTGAGTTCAATACGACAGGTGCTAAGAAAATTTTTGACACAGCAGATACTTCTGGATTGTAAACTGCAAATTCATTTTCAAAATCAGGAATAATCTTTCCTTCGTTCACCCATTCCGTGTTAAGGGAATTAGGATAGAGTGCACCTGTGTACTTGAGCTGAAGGTTCGGGTCTTCCGGATTCTTGAAACTTACACGTACATTCTCAAGACCGTCAAAAGAGTCGTTGTCAAGCCAAATATAGAGGTAACCGTCACTGTGATATTCAGCTGCCAATACATCAAGATCATAAGGTTCATCACCCCATTCAGCTGTAAGGGTAAAATAATCACCCGGCAGTTCAACTGATCCGGACGGATCCTTCTTGGCCAACTCGGCAAGGTTTGTATCATATCCGAAGTTTACACGCAGAATGTCATTGTTGTACTCTGCACCTCCAATAGTTGATTTGTAAAGAGAAATATCGTCAATATAATAATCACGTCCCGGATACCTGAATGACAGGCGCAGATAGTATTTGTCAAACTGCTGTATCTTGTCATATTCATTACCGGTTTCAGGATCAACAGTCTTCCATGTGTTTGACCACCAGTAACCGTTGTTGTACATATTGGTGTTGGCAACTGAGTCATTCTGATAAAATAGCATCAGAGTGTTGCGCTCCCAATGGTCTGTGGAGAAATCAGTCTTGTTAATAAGGAACTGGTTTCCGCTTCTTCCGTCAAGTGAAATCGGCTTTTCACAACTGAAGTATCCCCTGTAGATACCGGCCTGAAGATTTGCCTCCTGATTACTTGCCTTGGTGTAAAAGACAAGACGGTATGAAGTCTGTTCTTCAAGCTTTATACCGCGAATGAACAGGTTGGCGCGATAATCGTCACAAAGAGAGCTGCCCTCACCGCCTGAAGTGTATTTGAGGTAATATTTTCCTCCCTGTGCTCCTATGGATTGAAGCTCTGCCTCATGTGAACCCAGTTGATCCTCTATAATCTCATAGTAGTCTTCACGTGGTTCATAAGGTGTAATACCGTTGTATAAAAGAAGCGACGTATCTTTGACATAAGCAATGTCAAAGCTTGACGGCAATTTGTTTGTACCATCACCCGGATCCCCATTGTAATAATGGATTTCCGTGACAGAGTCAATCGGTGTGCTTGAATCTTTCAAGGAAGCAAGTCCATCTTCAAAACCGAAAAAGAACAATGTTTCCTCTTCATTCTGTGCAGAGACTTTCATGTTTAACGATGAAAGCAATGCTCCTGCACATAAAAAAAGTAAAAATTTTCTCATAAAGTTTGATTTATAGGTTAAGTATAAATAAAAGTTAAAAAATAAATTGTTTCAACTATAATTATTCAGGCATACACACAGTTCCTGGACGTTCAAATATAGCCTTGATATCAGCCTGAGTATTGTAACGTTCACTTGTGAAACTAGTCCATATCATGAACCATGCGAATCTGTTCTGGGTATCAAGGTCTGATGGATTTGGAAGATTACCAAGTTCACCAATGGCAATTAGCTTGCCTTTACCCAGTTCAATCAGTTGGTCATGATGGCTCTGCTTCCAGTCGCGGTTGTAGACATCGGTAGCCAGCACATCAACATAGTCGTTGCCAGGATAGAATAGAGCATAATCCTTGGCAGTGTCTCCCGGAATGTTACGTGGTGCATTAGCATTCCAAACCCAAATGAGGTTATCCAGATGGTGATAGTTCACCATTCTATCATAAAGGCGTTTCCAGAGTTCCTTGAATCCTCTTTCTCCTTCGCGCCATCCCCACCAGAACCATTCTCCATTCATTTCGTGATACGGACGCCACAGCACGGGAATACGATGATCCCTAAGCACTTTCAGATATTGAGATATTGAATCAACCTGTGCTAACCAACTGTTGTACATGTCTGATCCCACTGTCATCAGTTCATCCCATTGCTCATCAGAGAATTCACCTTGGGTCTGTCCTCTGAAATTAACTATTCCGTGGTCCATGGGGCGTGCAGCATGCCACATGAGTGTTATTATATGTCCATTTGCATAATTTTCCTGAGCCAGTTCTATAACCCGTGAAGCATCCCAGGCAACGTCACCTCCCCAAATCATGGGTTCTTTGCCACAAGCTCTTTCGATATTGTTCAAGTCATAGCGGTAAGCAGGCATATTTAATTGGTTATGGTGTAGACCAGATATGATTTTCCCTTCGTCAACAGTACGATACAGCATCTCAAGCAGGCTTTTTGCTTCAGGAGTTGCATTTGGGTTGACAGGTTTGGGATAATTGTTAGCACAGGAGTATGCTGTCAATGTTATGACACACAACACTGACAGCATGATGATTCCTGTTACCGTTCTTCTCATATTTTTTAAAGTCTCCATTTTTCTATACCTTTGTTCGTTTACCGGAACACCCCTCCGAATTAAGTATCTGTCGTTCGGGGTATCCTTGGGTTTTCTGAAAAATTCATTGGCCATGAAATTCATGTCCGTTCTCTTTCCGATGCAAAGATTGATATAAACATTGCGTTTTCGGTTTCTGCATAGGACAAATCAAGACACAAATCAGACAATCCCTTTTTTTTACAGAATTATTCTGTATTATTGTATTTAAAATGGTTTTTAAATGAAAATCCAACGTTTTTTATTGTTGTTGCTGACTGCTGTTCCCGCAATCTGCTATGGAACGGGGGCCTCTCTTCCTGCCATCAAGGTCGTAAAGGGAAGCAGTCTTCTTTCAGTTCGTTCAATATGCCAGGACGAAAAGGGTACGATCTGGTTTGGTACTGATATGAATCTTTATAAGTATGATGGATATGAGTGTATCAAGTGTCTGGACTCTCAGAACAAGTCCAACGGCCGTCTGTTCATAAACTGTCTTGAATGTTTTGGTGACAGCATAATTTTGGGGTGTGTTGACGGAGTAGCGTTTTATGACCGGTTGAATGAAACTTTCACTCCTATCCTTTATTTGAAAGATGTCGAAGTTTATTCACTCCTGAAGGACAATGACGGTATATGGATTGGAGCGCAATCAGGACTTTATCGTTATAGTTTTGACGGAGGCACTTTTTCTGCAGTGGCCGGTAATTCATCATCGGGAAGTGAATGGATTCGCTCCATGGCCTTTTCCGGCAATTATATATATATAGGTACGACGGAGCATCTGGCCAGGTATGGATTGTTGTCGGGTGTATACGAACAATTACAGGTTTCAGGATTTCCTTCTGATATCGAAGGTATAGACGCTATAGTACCCAAATCGGACTGGCATCTGTTTGTAGGCACATCTGAAGGACTGTTCGATGTCGATCTTCAATCTAATACGTCAAAACTACTTACCAGCTACGAGTGGGTGAAGACTATGAATGGAACAGGTGACAAGCTCGTTCTCGGGACAGATGCTGGTCTGTATTTGTATGACATACAGGATGGAAGTAATAGAATGATTTCAGGCAATGTGGTATGGTCCATAATGAATGATTCATCCGGTAACAGCTGGTATGGAAGTGATACCGGATTGCTTATGAGCCGTAAGGAGATTATCCGGCCTATTGATGGTTTGCCCGTAGGGGCCATGAATCTTTACAGCAATATATCCGGTGATAATACCGGACGCATATTTGCCGGTGGCACCCATGGACTGGTTATAATGAATACGGACACATCATGTGACTGGTATCGTCTTGGTGATATCGGACACAGCCTTCCGCACAATAAAGTCAGGTCTATTGCCCATAATCCTGCCACAGATGAGATATATGCGCTGTTGCCGTCTGGTATGACAATCTTTAATGTCAATACAAAGGATTTTGAAGCGAGACAGTTCAACTATTTTACTAATTTTTATGACGGTTATGGAATGGTGGCGGACTCTTCGGAAATGTGGGTGGCTACTCTTTCCGGAGTTTATAGGGTGGACAATATGGCAACATTACGGCATTATACAAATGATGACGGACTAACCAGTAGCAGGGCATTACAGGTGGAAAAAACTACAGACGGGCGGATTTGGGTCAGGACTACTGATAAAAACATTTTTCTGTTTGAAAGGGAGAGTGATATATTCGTTCCATTTATGGATCCTGCAGGCGATGATAACATGAAAGGTGATCTCATGATGGCGGATAGAAAAGGTAATATATGGATATCATGCGGTGCTGAAGTATATAGAGTTTTCATGAAAGAAGAGCGCTGGTTAAGTGAAAGATATGATTTCGGCAGTGCATCTTCACCCGAAATCATTTCTATGACTGAAGTGGATAATGAAATATGGTTCTGCTTACCTAATGAAATAACTATCGTCAATACTGACGCAGGTCGTATCGGCAGGCTGTCAACGGAATATAACTATGCCGGAATGTATTATGACAAGTCAGGAGGGAGGGTGTTGCTTGGGGCGACAGACAGGATAGACGAAGTTATCCCGGATGATGTCAGGGCTATTTTACTGCATAAGTCTGCGGCAATCCATGTCACAGGTGTTGTGGTAAATGAGGAAGTGCCTCTCCCGTACTCAGTTATTAAGACAGGTCAGGTAACTTTGTCTCACAGGCAGAACAGTATCAGGTTGTTTTTTTCGGATTATGATTATTCCATCGGTGACATGAGGAAGTTCATGTTCAATATTGACGGACGTGAAAAGCAGTGGATAGAAACGCAAGGGAATTCCATAATGCTCCCAGGTCTGCCCCCAGGCCGACACCGGATTTTCATATCGTCATCCGGTTCTGAGCAGATAAATAATCCTGTATTTACTGTAAGAATTCTCAGACCATGGTATATGTCTTGGTGGGCATTGACTCTTTATTCACTGATATTTCTCTCAATAACATACCTGATTGTTAACAATTCGATTTTGAGCAATAAACTCGAGATGGAAAGGGAGCAGAAACAGAGACTACTGGCACAGGCCAGGACAAAAATGAACTTCTTCACGGAAGTGGCACATGAATTCAAGACTCCATTAAGCCTGATAATAGCACCAATAGGTAAATTGCTTATGGAAACCGATGATCCAGGCCGCAGGAAAACACTCCAACTTATGCATAACAATGCAATGAAACTCAATTCACTGATAAGACTGTCCCTGGATTATTACAATGATCGCAGTGAACCAGGTGAAGAGGTCATACAACTGAATGTCGAGTTTGTAGAGTTTGCTAAAAGCATTTTCAATTCTTTTAAGGAATCATGGCCGGACCACACTTTCATTTTTAATTCCTCAAGTTCTTCAATAGACGCGGTAACTGATGTCATAAAGATGGAGACAATCCTGACCAATCTTATTTCGAATGCCTGTAGATATACTCCTTCCGGAGGGACAATTATACTCGCTCTTGAGGAGGTTGCGGAACAGGGTATTCTTCAAATCAGCGTGTCTGATACCGGAATAGGTATTCCTGATGACGAACTGCCTTTCATTTACCAGAGGTATTTTCAATCTTCACGTTCCAAAAAACAGTCAAAAGACGGTTCAGGAGTCGGATTGACAATAGTCAGAAAATATGTGGAACAGATGAGGGGGGAAATAACTGTATCATCGGACGACAATGGTACTACATTCAGACTATCGTTTCCTATAAGGTCTGACATCCCTGACAGTTCTGGAGAAACGGATATAGTTCTGACTAAGGAAAACAAGCCATTGGTTGTAATAGTAGATGATAATCGCTCCATTTGTGATTTCCTGACAGATGCTTTGTCATCGGATTTTCAATGTGTATGTGCGTTTGACGGCAAGTCCGGACTGAAACTGTGCAAAAGTGTTTCACCTGATCTGATTATCTCGGATGTGGTGATGCCTGTGATGGACGGCATGGAAATGTGTCGTCAGATTCGTATGAATAATTCTCTTTCAACGGTTCCAATTATTCTCCTCACCGCCCGTGGTGATCATGAAACTGAGTTAAAGAGCATTGATTTGAACATTGATATGTTCATTCCGAAGCCGTTTGATATGGAGACATTGTATTCGCGTGTAAAACAACTGACGGCACGCAGGAAGAATATAGAGAAAAAAGTACGTATTGATATGATTGCGGAACCGAAAGCTGAAATAGGGCAGTCTTTGGATGAAAAATATCTATTGAAAGTCACATCTTTGATAGAAAGCCATATTGATGATCCGGAACTATCCGTTACAAAACTATGTGAACTTGGTGGTTTCAGTGAGAAACAACTCTATCGTAAGATCAAGTCCCTGACAGGCATGTCAACAGTGGAGTATATCCGTTCAATCAGAATGAAAAAGGCTGCCATACTTCTTCAGTCGTGTAAATTCACAGTATCAGAGGCCATGTACATGGTCGGTTTTTCCAATACGTCGTACTTCGCCAGGACGTTCTCGGATATATATGGGAAAAGCCCCAGTGAATATCAACAGTCATTCAGGGAATGAAAAATGATAAAAAAAGGGTGACTGGTTATTCGGAACAGTCACCCTAAGAAAAGTCATTTACGTCAGTTCAGAGCTGAAACAGTAATTTCGGGATCCTGTTGGCGTGCATCGGCTACATTATACCTGATAGTGACAGTCTTCTCCTGGAAAGGAACCATTGAGAAATAGTTGTCACTGTAGATGACTGGCAGAATTTGCTCGCCGTCAGCGCCCGTAAGGTTTATTCGAACCAATACTGCCGGTACAGATGACCGGTTCTTGAGCTTAAGCTTAACGATACGTTCATTGCCTGAGGAAGATACTGTTGTCTTTTTTGTGATATCAGCTTTCGGCATGGACAAGATACCCTTGTAATCACCCTCCTTACATCCTCGGACATAGAAGTTCTCGGAAAGAGTCTTACCATTTTCTGTTAGGGTAAGACTTATGAAATGAGTATCTGTCAGATTGTCCGGATACTCCATGTCAAAACATTTGATAGAGGAATCTTCGTCACTATCTAAGACTATGTTTTTTTCCCATACTATAGTACCGTCGGTGTTGTAGATTTTTGCATCTGCCTTAAGTCCTTTGTGGTGTCCAGCGCTGACATTTACTACCTCAATGAAGTCTTTGCCCTGATTCCATTGTATATGGAGAGGCTCACATCCCTTCTTGCTTCCGAAATAACCTCCGTTTGGTTCAAAATACCAATCGTATGTCTGCCATACCATAGAAGGCCAGGCTGGATGACTCATCCATAGCAACATTCCGTGACGGCCGTTACTGCGCGACTCAAATATGGCACGGTAACCGTTGTAGTTAATCAGTTGAGCCCATTTGGTGAATTCTCTGACATCGGAAACCTTACCTGAAGCCTGCTCTACAAGACTGTTGAAGGTCGCGCCTCTCTGTGCACTTTCCATAGTATAGTCATGCAATCCCCACAAACTGTTTTGAGGCCATAATCTGTCTTCTGGTATGGTGCGTGTAAGGCTTTCATAATTCATGACATCAGGCATTCCGCGCTCGGAGTGGAACCTATCCTGTCCGAATAAAGAGAAATAGGCTCTGGGCTGAAGGGCATTGTATGGTCCGCCGCCGCTGACTACTCCGGATGCGGAATTAGATATGTAATGAATCCCGTTTCCTATCTCACGGGTGAGAGCGCGCAGACTGTTATCAAGCTCTTCTGGCGGATTACCTTCGTTGCGTCCCACATAAAGTGCTATGGAGGGATGGTTGCGGATACGTAATACGAAATCACGTGCATTTTCCATAAACATGTCGCTGTAGTATGGATTTGGACCATCCACTGGGTTGGCTAGCCAGAAATCTTGCCATATCATAATACCCCAACGGTCACAAGCCTCGAAAAATTCGTCATCGCCTGTCTGGCCGACCCAGTTGCGTATCATGGTAAAATTCATGTCTGCATGGTAACGCACTGCAGCATCATATTCGCGGTCACGATAGTTTAGGTTAGATTCGCTGAATCCCCAGTTGCCACCACGTCCCACGAAACGCCGTCCGTTGACATAAAGTTTCAGTACACCACCATCTTCATTATATGACATCTGTCTGATTCCGCTTTTGAAACTTGTCCTGTCTGATTCTTTTCCGTCAATGCTGAATGACATTTCCACATTGTAAAGATAAGGTTCACCATAACCCTTAGGCCACCATAAATGAGGCTTTTTTATTGTTATGGGGTCAATTTGGACACGCTTTATCTCTCCTGCAGCCAGTGAGACCTTTTGGTTGAACATGATACTTCCATAATTTCCTTCCAGAAGACCTTCGACTGGTTTGTTAAGCCAGTTATGGAGTTCTACCTCCATGTCAATCACTGCACTTGTCGTGTCTGGCAATTCCAGTTTGGTTAACACCTGCGGATTTGAAACAGTCACTGCTCCGGTTGCAGTCAGACACACGTCATTCCAAATGCCAATATTACGTCCTCTTATTGTCGGAATCCAGTCCCAACCAACAGAAGCATGGAATGTCGGATTGTCTGCTCCAAGAATACCTCCATTGCCTTGCGCGGTTACGGCGGTCTGTTCCTTTATAGATCCTGGATGTTCGTTTTTAATGATCAGAACTGCGAGGGTATTATCCTGACCAGGTATGATTAGGTTTGTAACATCAAATCGTGCGCGGGTAAAAGCCCCATTTATATCACCTGCTTCCTTACCGTTAACCCATACACGTGCTTTCCAGTTTATGCCGTCAAAATCAAGAAACAATTTATTTTTTCTAAGGTCCTCAGGTACATAGAACTGGTTCCGATACCAAAAGTCACTGTAGAAGAAAGATTCCGATATCTGCAGTTGGTTGTCAGAGTAGTTAGGTTCGGGTACGGCACCGGCATTCACATATGACGAAAGTACAGTACCCGGAACTGTTGCGGTCAACCATTCTGAATCGTCATATCCGTTGGAAGATATGGCTTCAGGACTACCTGCTGTTTGGGGCTCTCTTTGCAGTTTCCAATTCCCTCCGCTAAGTAACAGTTTGCCATCTTTTGAATCAAGAGCAGGGTGGGGGCTCACTCTAATTCCTCCCTGACCGGAAACCTGTATCTCGGACAATACATAAGGCTTTCCGTCAACACTTTCATCCAATTCCAATTTTATGTATCTTGCACTCACTGGATTGTCAAAACTGTAATGTGATGACTCGTTCAGATCGGTTACTTTCATCCATGAGCTGGCATCATCGGAGTACATGATTGAACCTTTGCGGACAGGATTGAGCCAATCAAGGGTTAAGGCATCAACATAACTAATTGCACCAAGATCTACATAAAACCATTCGTGCCCGCCGGTAGCGCTCATCCATGCGCTTCGGAACTCATATGACGGTATGACAGGGACAGGTTCAGATCCATAATAGAAATCACAGTCGCTTATATTCCAGCTTGTCTCAGAGTCAGCTTTCATCATGATCCGGATGTGATTTGTTTCATTCTTTTCAGGGTTGTCCAAGGTGATGTCTATATTTTGTCCATGTCCATCTGCACGGTCCAAAGTTTGCCAATCTTCTCCATCAGAACTGCTTTGAAGCGTCAGTTGCCAGTGACCGTTGCGCAGATATGTCCGCCCTTTTATCTGTATCTTTTCAAATAGGGGACTATATCCGTCCCAGTCAATCCTGATAAATGTTTCACGTCCGTTAAAAGAGTTGCTGGAATTTGGTTTGAAATCAAACATAAACTCTCTGTCTACAAGTGGTACAACACCCTGTGGCGTTGACAACACCATAGTTGCAGGCATGATATCACACTTAAAACCATCAGTCGCGAGTTGAGCCGTAAGGTTATAGTCAAATGAGGATGATGCATAAGCAGCTCTTCTAAGTGCCATGTTTTCTGACCTGCCTTCATTTCTAGACAAGACCGGGCTGAAATCCTGTTCCGGGTTTCCAGGGTAAATACCTATACCACGATTTTCCAAAACAATATCTTTACAGCCTGTAATTACTGAAACAGTCAGAAAAGAAATGAGCATAATTATAAGTCTACTGTTTTTCATTGTTGACTTGTTTTTTGTTAAAATCAATATTCATTATTTCCTTTTTAATTTCATATTTATTTCCTTTATCAGTTCTATGGTGCTTTTATCGGACATGAAAACCGAGTTCAATCCTTGCTGTTCCATGGCAGGGTCACCGGTATAGTCATCACCCTTAAACCAATAGTCATGATCCAAAGGTGGAACGGCAAAGCCTCCCCATGCCCAGATGTTGCAACCGGCAAGTTTGGCATGATTCTGTTCAGACTTTTCCAGAATGTTGAATACATGACTGAAATAGGCATCACGACTATCAGTAGGGGTTCCTGTTTTGAATTTGAATCCGTCCCGCGGGTATCCGAACTCTTCGATAACCATGGGCTTGTCATATTCTTCAGCTACAGGCAGATGTATGTCTATATATTTCGTGGTTTGCTCTATGGCATTCTGAAGGTTCTCGCTTACACTTCCAGATCTGATCCATCCCCAGTTGAAGGGCCAGATATGGATTGTTATGTAACTGATTTCTGGAATTGCATTTATTGCTCTGACTATATCCATATTGTTTTCACAACCCATCTCTCCTTCGTTTCCGGTTGAAATCATGTGGTTGGGATCCAGATTCCGAATCAGTCCGGCTGTCTTTTCTATCCAGTCAATGAAAGACTGTTGGTTGTTCCGGCCGAGGGGGCGTGGCTCGTTTCCAATCTGCCAGCTGAATATAGCAGGGTCTTCAGTGTATTTCAGGCCGGTATATCTGTTAGTGCGTCCCAAAATAAACCTGACGTGGTTTCTGAACAATGAATCAGCAGCCGTATCGGTGTAATAACGCCCTGTTCCGACGTGGCTTTCGGGGTGAGCCCAACTGAGATACTGTCCATAACCTCCGCTCCAGCTCCATGTGTTGTTTAGGTAGAGTACAGCCATCATTTCTCTTTTTCCCAATTCTGCCATAAGCCAGTCCAATCCGTCCAACAGGTCTTGGTTATAAGTTCCAGGTGCAGTCTGTAATGTAGGCTGTACCACTCCGGAACGGACGGATTGGCCGAATGGACTGCCGTCGGAATCAGCCGAATCGTTATAAGCAGTTGACAGTGTATCCAACGGACCGTCTGCTCCGACCAGGATACGTAGGTTAGTTATTCCCAGTTCCTTCATTGCGTCCAGTTCTTTTGCCAGACGTTCCCTGTCTCCGCCTTCACCTTGTGAGCCTAATATTGCACCGTACCAGAAGTTTACTCCAACAAATCTGTAGGGTTTTCCGTTTACCACAAATTCTCCTTTGCTGACATGGGGGTATTTGTTCTCACTGCATGATGAAATCAGAATAGTTGCAGCTATCAGGATATTAAGGATTTTTTTCATAATCATTTCCTAAAAATGAATTCAAGTGTTTATATCCGGCATTGTCCCGATTGTTATTCTCCGAGGATAGATAGTGTCCCCGGCTGAAGGGATTCCGAACTGCATGTTAGTTTCACTTCACCCTGATTCAAGCCGCTTCGGATGATAAACTGGGCCAGTCCATTGAATGCCGGTATGCTGAACTCCTTACATCCTATTTGTCCAGGATTGTCTTTTCCAAGATATGATGGGTCTCCGTTTCCTGCACCGATTATCTCGGCATCACCTTCCACAGAAAGAGTCAGTTCTGGACATGCATCGGGCACTATCCGGTTCTTTGAGTCGAGAATCTCAACGGTAATAACTGCTGCGTCATAACCGTCTGTCTTTATAGTGGAACGATCAGATTTGACATTGATCTTTGATGCCGGTTTTGTCGTCTCTATGGTCTGGGTAAGTATTTTTTTCCCATTTTTGTAGCCTGTAGCGACCACTTTACCTGGCTGATATACAGCCCTCCATTTAAGATGACCGTTGCGTGGCATATCCTGACGTCCAAGTTTCTTGCCGTTAACAGTAAGCTCCACCTGATCGCAGTTGCTGTATGCCCAAATATCAATCTCTTCACCTTCATGTCCAGATAGATTCCAATGAGGGAATATGTGAAGAGTAGGTTCATCGGTCCACCAAGACTTAAGGTACCATGCTTCGTCCTTCCAGAAGCCGCAGTAGTCCAGTATCCCGAATTCAGAATCAGTTGCGGGGTAGGATAGTGGATTGGGTTCACCACGGTAGTCAAATCCTGTCCAATAGAAAACTCCGGCCGCCCATTCATGATCAGCATAGAATTTCCATCCTCTTTCTATAACGTTCTCAACACCGTTCCGTTTGTTATCTATGTTGATTGCTTTCATTCTTCCCTTAACCTCGGGAAGGTTAAAATAGACACCACGGGTACCACAGCCTGTAGTCTCTTCTGTACCTACGATTTTCCATTCCGGATGCTGGCGGCGGCGGTTTTCCACGTCGTTCTGTGCTATATAGTTGTAGCCAACCACCTCAAGTCCTTTTATCATCTCGTATCCGCCTGCATTTGCTATTGTCGAACTGCGTGTCGGATCCATAAGTTTGGCATATTCTCTCATTGCAGCGGCTATGCGAGTGCCCTGCACCGTGTTTTCCATTCCCCATTCCTCATTTCCGTTACTCCAAAGAATGACACTAGGATGGTTCCTGTCCCGTCTGATCATACTTTCAAGTAGGCGTAGGTGCTCCCTATTAATTCCAGTCAGACGGTTCTCGTCAATGACCAGTATTCCCTCACGGTCGCATATATCAAGCAAAGCCGGTGAAATGGGGTTGTGGGATGACCTGTATGCATTGCATCCGAATTCCTTTAGTCTCCTGATACGCCATTCCATCACTGCTTCAGGGATGGCTGATCCCACTCCTGCATGGTCCTGATGCATGTTTACACCTTTTAGTTTAAGTTGTTTGCCATTCAGCAGGAACCCCTTGTCGGCATCGAACTCGACCTTACGGATTCCAGTCACGGTTTCGTAGATATCAGTAATGTGACCATCTGCACTTACCGTTGTCACAACCTTATAGAGGTATGGGTCATCAGTATTCCAAAGGTGGGGATTGTCAACTCTTATTTGCTGACTGCTGTTTCCTGTCTGTTTTGGCTTAAGTGAAAGACTTGCTGGTTGAGATTTTCCTATTGTATTTCCACTTGCGTCAACTAGGCTTTGCTCTATAATGCAATCTCTTTCTGAGATTGAACTGTTACCCACCTCCGTCTCAATGTTAATGACAGCATGGGTCAGTTCAGCATCAAGGTCAGAATAGACAAAAGTGCCGAACTGCAGTACACTTACGGCAGCACTCTTTACTAACCATACGTCACGATATATTCCGGCACCCTCATAGAACCATCCTTCTTCATAAGTGGCATCAGCACGTACGCATATCAGATTCTCTCCTCCATAATTGACATATTCGGTTACATCATAGACTTGGGTGGCATATCCGCTTGGCTCAACACCCATATAGAAACCATTGAACCACACTGTGGCATTACGGAATATTCCATCAAACCTCAGTTCTATCCTTTTTCCCAAATCTGACTCGGGAATGTCAATAATCTTCCGGTACCATCCTACGCTTGTTTCAGGATATTTGTAGCCTACAGTTTTATAGCCGTGTGAGTGGCTGGCCTGTCCGGCATAAGGCAGGGTGGTGACCCAGTCATGAGGAACATTGACAATTTGCCATGAACTGTCGTTAAAGTCCTTTGAATATGGGCCTTTGTTATGTATTGAATTGGCCTTGGTCAGATAGTTGAAGTACTCTGTGCCGCTCCCGAAATCCTTTACGGGATCCGAAGCGTTTCCGAATGCAAATTTCCAGTTGCGGTCCAATCGTGTTATTTCACGGACATTCTGTGCATGAGTGCCAATTGTCAGAGTTGAAAAGAGCACAAAAACTGTGATGATATTCGTTATCTTTTTCATAAACAATACATTTATAATGTTAATTATTCAAATAATGCATATTATGGAACGGTGGCGGTCAGGAACGAGGCATTCCCAAAGATGTAAAGTACGTTTTCTGATGCGGGTACAAGAATCGTTTCACCTTGACGTATGCTGATGCCGTTGATGTTGGCCTCGCCCCACAGACACATGACTATTACAAAGGAGTCACTGTGAAGGTCAACCTGTAAAGCCACCTGAACAACCACACGGTGTACCACAAAGTGTGGACAGTTTATAAGTTGCGATACTGGTTTTGTTGAGTCATAACTGCTTCGGTATTCGGGCCATACCCGGTAGTCAATGGCATCACGGGCTTGTTCTATGTGCAGTTCGCGGGGTTGTCCATGGGAATCTTTCCGTCCGAAGTCGTAAACCCGGTAAGTAATGTCACTGGTCTCCTGTATCTCAGCCAGAAAGTTTCCAGCACCTATGGCGTGCAATCGTCCTGCAGGCAGGAAGAAAAGGTCTCCATCATGTGCCTCGTGTGTAGAAATGACGTCCTGCATTGGTGAGTGGCCTCCGACAGCTTCGGCAGTAGCCAGCTGTTCATATTCATCGGGTGTGATGCTTTTTTTCAGACCAGCATATATTTTAGAACCTATGTCACTTTTTATTATATACCACATTTCAGTTTTGCCGGCACAACCGTGACGATCCATAGCCAACTTGTCGTCAGGGTGAACCTGTACACTAAGATCCTGCCTTGAATCGATGAATTTTACTAAAAGCGGGAATTTGTCGCCGAACTTCTTATAGACTTTCTGGCCAACAAGCAGTCCTTTGTATTTGTCTATAAGTTCTGTGAGGGTCAATCCTACATCCACATCGTCGATGAGTCCGCGTTCAATGGCTACGCTAACATGTTCAGGTACGCCACTTACTTCCCAACTTTCCCCTATATTTGGTTGGGCAGTATAGATACCCTTGAAAGGTGCAATTTGATATCCACCCCAAAGGGTCGTCTTAAGATAGGGTTCAAACTTATATGGTTTCATATTACGTTTTTATTATTCAGCTTCCCAGCCTACAGCGGATGCTCCAAGTACTGCAGCGCTGCTTCCTTCAAGACCGCTGATCAGGAACCGCACATCTTTGAACAGTGGCAGCACATGTTTCTTGAAACTCTCCTTGACCGGATTCATGATCAGATCACCGGCTTTGGTCATTCCGCCAAAAAAGATAAATGCTTCAGGTGCTGAGAATGCTGCAAAATCAGCGCATGCCTCACCTAACAGATGGCCTGTGAACCGGTAAATCTCCAATGCCAGTGCGTCATTCTTTTCTGCAGCAACGCTAACGTCAAGTGAGGTGATTTTGTCCGGATCCATTTCACGTAGTAACGATGGGCGTGAATCAGATACCAATATTTCACGAGCGGTACGGGCCACACCAGTAGCTGAGCAGTATGTTTCCAAGCATCCCTTGCGTCCGCAGCCACAGCTTCGTCCGTCCTCACGTCGAATGACGACGTGTCCCAACTCACCTGCAAAACCATTGGAACCATATAGAAGCTTTCCGTTCACTACGATTCCGGATCCGACTCCGGTTCCAAGCGTAATAACAATGAAATCCTTCATTCCTTTGGCTACACCGTAGGTCATTTCTCCAATGGCAGCTGCATTGGCATCATTGGTGAGTGCGACAGGGATACCCAATTCTTGGCTGAACATTTCAGATAGTGGTACTATTGTATCGTGTGCCCATGGAAGGTTTGGAGCATATTCGATGGTTCCCCGGTAGTAATTGCCGTTAGGTGCACCTATTCCCATAGCCTTGATTTTCAGAATGCCTCCAACTTCTTCAATAATAGGTTTCAACGCTTCAACACATGAATGCACATACTCATTGGCACTAGCAAAACCTTCAGTCTTTATAGCTGTTGTTTTTTTGATATTGCCATCTTTATCTACAATCCCGAATACAGAATTGGTACCTCCCAAATCCAAGCCAATAACAAATGGCTTAGTATTATCATTGTTCGCTTTCATAATTATTGCTGTTTTTCAGTTTTGATGCCAAAGGCACAATAAGTAAGATAACCTGCACATAGAAGCAGGACACACACACCGGCAGTTATGCTACCAGCCCAATCTGTAGCCATTCCTATGAGAGGAGTAACTGCGCCACCACCTGCTATGGCAGTAATCATCAGTCCGGATATAAGGTTCGCCTTGTCAGGCATAGCCTGAACTGCCATTGAAAAAATAATTGAGAAGATACAAGAGCATAAAAAACCAATTGCTCCGAACTGTATCAACGCTCCAGATGCTGGAAGCTTGATGAAAGCAAGTGAAATGATAACTAGTATACACGTTACTATATTCAGTCGGAAGTAGGTTATTTCCCGTATCTTAGTCATGAGAAACACCCCGAGGAAAGCTCCTATGGTACGGCAGATGAAATATACCTGAGGTGCAATTCCCGCCTCTCCCAAAGTCCATCCATATCGGGCAATCATAACCTTTGATGAAACGAAGTTGGTTCCGACATCAATTCCTACAACGAAGAAAATACCAAGAAAGAGTAACAGTATCGTACGGTTTTTCAATAAACCGAAAGTCTGTCTTATTGTTACATCATTTTCCTCAATAGGCTCTCGCTCGATAGGGGAGAGTATCAGCCATAAAGCTGAAAGTAATGTAATGACTCCCAGAACTGGAAATGCCAAATACCATTTGTCCGTATCACCATTACCGAGGATATTAACGGCAAAAAGCATTATGAATGGTCCGCAGAATGACGACACAGCCTTTACGACTTGTCCGGCAGTGAGGCTGCTGGTTAGTATCTTTTCATTGGTAACCACATTCTTGATTAAAGGATTCTCTGATACTTGTAATATGGCGTTTCCGATGCCTAAGGCAATATAACCCACAATACATGCCCATGACGTACCGACTAAAGGTACCATCATGCCTGCAATTGTTACCGCCATACCTAGCAATACAGTATTTTTACGTCCCCATCGGTTCATTTTGATGCCTATAGGTACACCAAGGAACAGGAACCAGACAAATACCATTGACGGTAGCAGTCCGGTCATCGATTGGCTCCATCCGAACGCCTCTTGGGCATAATCACTAGAAATTCCTACAATGTCGCAAAATCCCATAACAAAAAATGAGAATAGCACTGCGCCTATACAAGAAATCTGTTTTGTTTTCATTTTCTTATTTAGTTTAGGATGACCATTTTGTGTAATTCAGAAAACTGATGCTCTTTTGGAAGTAGCTGTGATTCCATTGCGGCTGGAGATTACTTCCCGTCCCCACCATGTCAGCGTTTTCCAGTCATCAGGACTCACCAAGTCAAGCCATTGGTTTTCAGCATTGTTCCCAGTCCATGACCAAGGTATATAACCATATTTCAGTTTGTTGCATGTTTCAAGAATAACCTTGTGGTCGGCTTTGCACCCAAGATTGTTGTTCCCTTCGTCACTGTTATAACCAAATTCACCTACAATCAATGGCAGTTTTAGTTTACGGCAAGCCTTTAGATCCTTTTTTATTTTTTCAGGGTCATTCCAGGAACCGTACATGTGGACTGACAACAGAATATTATGAAGCGGGTCCGCCTTTATCAGGTCTTTTCCCCTTTCAATGAACGGAGTTATGTTTTGCCCCCATCCTGGAGCATCTACGACAATTGTCAAATTATAACCAGCATTTCGCATAATATTTACAGCATCAGTGTAGCTATCAAGCCAATGGTCGCTGCTAACCTGATGGTCGCCCCATTCATTAGCTATGTTCAGAAGCAAATATTTCTCGTATTGTTTAAGCATTGCAACCCTTTCCGCCTTGGAATACCATTGTGCCATAGCCACTAGGCGCTCTTTTGACGGGCTTCCTGTAACGTCATGCAACTCAACCATAGGAATCATCCGGAGTTCAATGCATCTTTTGATAATTCTTTCCAGTTCTTGGTCATTTCCTCTTGTCTGCCACACAATGCGGACAGTATTGCTTCCGATCGAACTGATTTCATCAAGAGCATCATATGCCTTCTGTCCGAACCATGCGTGTGGATTGTTAATTCCTTTTATCACAAATTTCTTACCATTGGCATCAATAAGCTTGTTGTCTCGAGTGGTGAAACTCTGTGCGTTTATGGAAATAACTGTCATAAGAATTATGGGCACTAAGGCTGACAGTCTTTTCGCTGAAATTCTGTTTAATTTCATATTATTCAATTTTTCAGGTTATGGATCTTATTTTAGATAGTTGTCAATAAACTCTAGCCGAGGATGATAATATTTTTCATCCCATTCTGCTCTGTATTGGCCAGATGGCCAAGAATGTGTGCGGTAAGGAACACATTTTATAGTTTTTTTGCCGGTAGCATTGTTGAGTGAAGACCATACGGCAGAAGGAGGACAAGTAGTGTCAATCATACCCATCTCGCAGAAAATCTCTGCTTTGGAGTACTTTATCAGCTGAGCTCCGTCAAAATAAGGAAGAACCTGATCAAGCACTTCGGCGGCTAAGTCATGATGATTCTCTATTGGCTGAGGCCAGCCACTCAGACGTCCGTCGCGTGCTCCGCCAAGATCCTGCATGGCCGGTACATTCAGTACTACAGCAGAAACCCGTTCGTCAAGTCCTGCTGCGGCTACTGCCTGTCCGCCGCCTTGACTTTCTCCTATGACAAGGATTCTTTTCCTGTCCCATTCAGGTTGTTGGGTCATATACTCAATGGCACGCAACAGCCGAAGGTACATTCCTTTAAAATAATAGGTCTCACGATCAGCTGCATTATAATCATAGTAATTTCTTAGCATTCCGTTTTCTAATCCGCGATAATATGAGGTGGTTTGACCATTCAGCATTCCATGTGCGTTCAGGTCAAGGCTAAGGGCACCATTCGTTCCTTTGGTGGCATTTTCTACGCATTCCCCAACCTGACAGCGGCACCAGTCCCCGCTTACACCTGCAGCACGGCACAGTATTATAATGGGTAGTGATTTCTTGCGTGCATTTTTGGGCTTTGCCATATATGCCCGTACAGGAGCCGGGCCAAGGCAGTTAATCTCAATGTCTTGGCATTCGTATCCATTACGGTATTGTTCAGGCACTTCAAGCTGTCTTGACGTTACCTGCATAGGCAATTTTTTTAGTTGACGTTTCTGATTATTCCAATATTCCATGAGGTCAGCCGGTTCATCATATCCGGCCTTAAAACCTTCGGGAGCCACGACGAATCCCACTCCTTCACTCTGTCCCGGCCGTCCCTGAAGTTCCACGCTCACAGCGCATGTCTCATCGTATGTATTCTCGAATAGTACCGTTCTGCCTTTGACAGGAAGTACCTTTAACAGTCCGGTCTGATTGTTGTTGACAGAAATTTTGAGAACCATTGAATCGGACGGGGACCCGTTCATATCACAACTCACTATGACCTTTTCTCCTTTTTCGTATATAGGATTATCCTTGTTAAGAATGAGGCGATAACTCATACCGTTTCCCATCCATGGTTGCGCTGAAAGTAGGTTCAGCCCGAAAGACAGTACGGTTGACAAAACCAATGATAACAGTCTTTTCATACGCTCAGAAATAGTTGTTTCTTATTTCCTTGGCTATATACCGGCCCATTAACTGCTGACCTTCAGGCCCTGGATGCAGACCATCACGCAGATAGCGGTGGCCGTGACCATCTTCCAGTTTCTCGGTAATACCAGATTCTGAATAGCAGTCAATTAACTGCACAGATAGGGAACGGCAAATTTCCTTAAGTATTTCAATTTTATGAAGGTTCTGCTGATTGTGTCCCGGATCTGATGTCTGTATGGGAGTGCACACAAATACGCGGCAGTCAGGAAACCTTTCTATTATTGTCTGAATGGCCCATCTTGCTCCTCCTGCCATAGTCGTCACATCCACATGGTCAAGTGATTTGTCCTTAAGCGCTTCTTGGGCAGAACCTAGTCGGCTGTCATTTGTACCCATGGAGAATACGAATACGTCAGGGGCAGGATATAAGCCGGCATCGACCTCTGCGATAAATTTCTGCACATGTACTTTTGACGTATTGTTATGCCGTTTCTGTATTTCAGCTGCGTCATTTGTAGGTAACCATCCGTCTGAAATCCCAGCAAATCCATCCTCACCATAGTTCTGTGTATCAGAATGGCATGCCCATGTGGATGAACCTACGGCTACATTATGGTGAGTGGCAAATCCCAATGTTTTTACTACCGTGGCAGACCACTGATTACCTGAAGTAATGCTGTTGCCGTCACACCCAAAATTCATCTTCGTGAAATCCGGCAAGTGAGTCTGGGCACAAAGCGTGGTTGTCAATCCTATCGCAATTGCCAATATAAAAATGTTCTTTTTCATTTTACATCTTTTATGTCATTAAGGAACAGGAAATGTTTATTGGATTTCATGATCTTAATTGGATCGTTGGGGTTGATTCTTAGTGGCTCACCTGATGGATTGTTCTGATTCCTCGTGGCGTTGCGCCAAGTTAGAGCGTATGAAGTTTCAAACTTGGTCAGGATGTTCTGAAGATCCACTGACAGGGGCCCGCATTCAGATAATGCGTGCAATTTATGTTTTTTGGCAGCAATGTCAGTCGATATTTTGAGCGCATTCTCCACATTGCGGTTGAATTGCTCGCCTTGTCCATAGAAATCAAACGTGAGCATGTCTATGTATTCGTCGCCAGGGTAGCCCGCCATGTATTCTTCGGCTGTGGAGAATTTGTCAGTATTATATGCGAACAGTATGTTGTGTAATCCCTTCGCTCTCAGGTAGTCCACAGTGTAACGCCATAATTGTGCATATTCATCATCGGTGCAGCGCGTCTTTCCCCACCAGAAGAAATTACCGGTATGCTCGTGCCATGGGCGGAATATGAAAGGTATCAGTTTACCGTTGTCATCCCTTAAACGCATGAAGAATGAGGCCAACTTGTCCAGCCAACTGTTAAACATGGCATTGTCTGGTCCTCCCGGTAACACTGAACGGACAGCATTGTTTCCATCGACAGACAGGAAACCAACATCCCATGCAGAACCGGCTCCGTTTGGTTCTTTCTTGCCTGGCCATTTAGACGATATCGGATTTACTACGTGCCAACTTATGGTTATTATCCCATTTTGTTTGTAAAACCATTTGGCACGTTCCACAATATGGTTGAAATTTACACCATCCAAACTTTTTTCTCCGCCCAACTCAAGTTCTCCCAATTCAAATCCAGTTAATGCAGGATAGTCTCCGGTTATTTCTTTGGTGTCAGATCTGCCTGGCTCGTTCCACCAGTTGTATCCGTAAAGAAGATCGTCCTGATGTCCATACATACAGCCCTTTTTCTGCAGATTTAGCAGCCGTGTAAACAATGCTTTTGCTTCGGGGGTAGCCTGCGGATCTGACGGAGACCATTGTTGAGCGTTAATTCCAATCATAACAGCCAAGGCTGCCAATGTTGTCAAATACTTCCTTTTCATACTGTATATGTTTATTTTAAATTACTTTTTTTAAATTTCCATCTGGTATTTATTTCATATAAATTATTCTGAATCGATGGTTTCAATGACGGTCCTCAGGAATTTCTCCCTGAAATACGCTTTTGGGAACTATCTCAAGATTATCCATCTGGAAAGTTGTTTTGTCATTATCCAGTACTTGTCTGATACGTAGATAATAATCCCTCTCTGGTTCAAAATAGTCTGTGACCAGGATAGAGCGAAGCATGTGCAGGTTCTCGCGCTGGACGTCCCAACCTTGATAGCTGTCAATGCCTTTCATCAGGCCACGGTTGTGCATGGCATGGTCATAGGCCTCTATTGTTTCTTCATCGCCTAGTTCGGTATCACTTATCCAGCCTACTTTAGGATTGTCACCGGTTAATCTCAGGTCAAGAGGAATGCCGCAAGGTACGTCGTTAAGGTATATTTGAGAAACCCCGCGTCCCGCCTCGGCATAGAATGAGAGACGAACTTCATACGTTGCTCCTGTGGGTACAGGTGGCAGTTTCATAGTTACATCGTAAATGCCTTCCATGACCAGTTCACCTCCATAATAACAGTTGTATGTTCCGCCAAGATTACGGAAGACGACGGGAACCTCTTCCTTATAATCAAAGTTGGCCAGGAACCCGGCCTTGAAACAGGTAGCAATTCTGGTCGAGCCTATTGGTCGCGTCCGAGCTCCGGAATTGACTATGTCTGGCGAAAGAGTACCGCTTGCAATTCTGATTCTCGTGTTCAGGGTATTCTCTCTCGTCTCTTTACTATAGGATATTATGTCGTCAATGTAGTGATACTGACCGTTTAGTGCAGTCTGGTCCATATATCCCTGTGACGGAGGTAGGACTTGTGCTCCACGAACCTGAACAGCTTTGGCAGGTCCTTTCCTGTTGATGAATGGAAAGGTGTTTCCACGATAGTGTGGAGTGCTGATTCGCATGATTGTATGCGGCGCCAGAGTCTCGTAAAAATCTTCCATATCAATTTCCGCAGGTTTTATGCAATTGCTCACTATCTGAGGATCGGTTATGTTCATATCATTATAGTTGAGTCCGAATTGCAGTATGTGATATGAGATGAATCTGTTGAGCGGATTCTTTCGGTTTGTGTAATCATCGTCATACAGAGAGGCGTCGTTAGGATATGATTGGTCATATATCTGTTTGGCGTATGCTGCAAGATCTTCAAGGTTATTGATACCGTGAGATCTATACACGCGATCCGGTTCCACGAAAGCAGTATATTTAAAATACCGTTTTGCAGGCCAGATCTTGTTCTCCCTTTCGCCGCTTGAAGTGACTTCCCTGAAATATCCGGTTGTGCATGAATCTTCTCCCGGTTCAATATATTTTGGGTCTATATGTTTGACAAGAGAGTCATTCAGACCTGTCGCAATCAGTGCCTGATAGAAAATGCTTATGGTAGAGTCTTCTTTCATGACATCAGGCAGGAATGAGTTACTGGGTTGTATTACGCGGTCAACTATGTGCATTACACCATTTTGGAGGGTATCATCCCTCTCAAGAAAAATTGCAGACCTGTTAATTTTATAAATAACCTTATTATCACCTTCGGCGGTTTCGGTAGAATCGCATGTGTATATCAGATATCTGTCAAGCATGTTAGGAAATGGCAGTGCGCCTTCTACAATATCCGCCAGATAGAAAGCGTCTGCTATCAAGTGTGTCCTGGCTATCGTGTCACACTCTTTAACCGTAAGATCTGATATGCTGGAAAGATTTCTCTCCTCCAAAAAAAGCTCAATAGCTTCATTAGTGGGTGCCATACATGTATACTGACCGTAAGTACGCATTTCTCCCCAAAGTCCGGCCCTTTTCAACACTTCAATGAAACTGCTGAAATAAGATTCCCTGTTACTAAGGAAGTCTGCTATAGTTTCACCTGTGAAAGTGTAATAAGTGCCCGGATGATTCTCCTTAAAGCAACCTGACACGTTCATAATGAGCAATGAAACACAGGCCGCAGCACTGATTTTTGTAAATAACCTTTTCATTTTTCTCCTTATTTAGATGGCACCTGAACTACAAGTTCATTTTTCTATCGATTACAAACTTAGACTTTTTAATCTTTGACAGAAGCAATATATCGGACATATCGGGATATTTTTCAGACAAATTGTCAATGTCGATGGACTCAACTGAACTGTTGTCTTTTATATGTCTTGATTTGTCTTTATTGTAGCTTGCAGTAAAGAATCATTGGCTAATTTTGCAATACAGATAAAAAAGCGCATATTTCGTGTGTTGTGCATGTTTATATTAAGGTGTATGCTTGCTTTTTTGTCTTGTTTTAAATAGGAAGGCAGATTACTTAAGACCGCAAAAAAAATCATTTTATAATGAAGAAGTATCAATTTTTGTTTTTTTTAATTGTATTGGCTATGTGTAATACTCACCTCTATCCACAGACAATAGATGAAAGGAACCAATTCAGAAATGAAGTGGAGTCCGATTTGACAGGTAATATCCTTCCGTTCTGGATGGAGCATATGATTGACCCTGACGGAGGATTTTACGGTTCTGCCAATGTGGAAGGAAACCCCAATATTGGTTCAGACAAGGGTTCCATTTTAAATGCCAGAATCTTATGGACTTTCTCCAAAGCATTCCGTCATTACGGTTTTGATTCCTATCGGAAAACTGCAGATAGGGCTGCCGGTTATTTTATAGATCATTTTATTGATCCCAAGTACGGAGGAGTGGTTTGGAGTCTTGATTCAGAGGGGCGTGTCAAGGATTATACAAAACAGACATATGCCACAGCATTTGGGATTTATGGATTAGCGGAACATTTCCAGGCTACAGGTAACCGTAGAAGCCTTCAAGCGGCAATCGGTCTATTCCGCACACTTGAGGAACATGTTCACGATCAAGGACGACAGGGTTACATTGAAGCTTTCAGCCGCGACTGGACCCCAACTAAAACATTGGGAGTGGACAGAATGGCAGGAGCTACTAAAACCATGAATACACACATTCATTTAATGGAAGCTCTGACTACTCTATATCAGGTTTGGCCGGACTCTACTTTACGCGAGAGGTTGTACGAACTGTTGGATATCCTCCAGAGAAGGTTATACAGTCCTGAAAGCAAACATCTGATTCTGTTTTGTACAGATGACTGGGAACCGATAGGACATGTTGATTCATACGGTCATGATATAGAGACATCATGGCTTCTGTGCGAGGCGGCTGAGGTGCTTGGTGACAAAGAGTTGCTGGCCAAAATACGCAAGCAAAGCGTTGAGATGGTAGATGTGGCACTTTCCGAAGGTATGACTCCTGAAGGATTGATGAGGTATGAGAAGACTGAATCAGGAATAAGTGGTGAAAAGTCGTGGTGGCCGCAGTGTGAGACTGTCATTGGATGCATCAATGCCTGGCAGATAACAGGGGAACGTAAATATTATGATAATGCCGTCAAGACTTGGAATTATATAAAGGAGCACTTTATTGATAACCGTAATGGCGGTTGGTTCAAATATTTGGACGGTCAAGGGAGGCCTCTGCGTGAAGACAAGGCAAGTATGTGGAATTGCCCATATCATAACAGTCGTGTGGCATATGAACTCAATAGGCGTCTGCTTCCGGAAACTGTTCATACTGAAGTTATGGCTTGGAGCAACATTACTGGTGTACGTGTAGATGGTGAACTCATTGACTTTGAATCTACTCTTCGGGTTGGTACTCCCGGCGGAAAAATAGAATCCACCGGACGCGAGAAACAGAATGGTGTCCGTTATAGGCGAGAAGGTCCGACACAGTCTACTCAGATAACAATGAAGGAAGGGACTAGATTCAGCCAGACTGTCACTGATGTCGACGAAACAACCGTAAAACTTGCTTGGGAAGTAACCGGCGGTGAAAAATCGGACGGCTCTGCTTATTTTTGCATGAGTTTTGCATCAAAGCTCTATTCCGATTCTAAAATAAAAATCTCAGGTAAGAAGGTAACCGTAAAAACTACTGAGTGCTATATTGAATTGGTTTTTGACAGAAACGTCAAGAGTTTTGTCCGTGAGGAAGAAGATGGCAAGGTGCTTTTTGTCACCCTGATGCAAGATCTTGCCAACGGCAGGCAGTCAGAACTCAATGCAACGATGAAAGTTGACTGTCAACGTCATCATGAGGATGTTTCAGTATCTTTGGATATAACCAACCCCGGACGGGTATTTGCAGGCTTTGGAGGAAACTTCCGTATTCAGAACTCACTTAAGGATCCAGAAGTCATAGACTACTGTCTCAACAATATGCGTGTGGCATTCGGAAGGGTTGAGATGCCGTGGTCTCAATGGGATCAGTTCCTGCAGCAGTCAGGTGGAAGCGATACAGGTAAACTGTTCGGCAAAACCGTTCCTGCTCATATACTTGAAAGCGCAGAAACGGCACAACGCCTGAAAAGAGAAGGAATTCCCGTGATTGTCAGTTGCTGGTTCCCGCCACGATGGGCCTGCAATTCTACGACACGCTCTGACGGAACATCGTTCGCTTATTCTTTGAAACCCGAAATGCATGATCGCATTTACGAGTCTCTTGCCAGTTATCTGTTGTATCTGAAGAGGGAATGGGGCGTGGAAGCTGATTATTTCTCATTCAATGAATCTGACTTAGGTATAAATATAGTCCATACGCCAGAGGAACACCGTGATTTCATCAAAGGTTTCGGTCAATATATGGCCAGTCTTGACTTTAAGACCAGAATGTTGCTAGGTGACAATTCCGATGCCACCACATTTGATTTTATCGTTCCGACACTGAATGATCCATCGGCTCATAAATATGTTGGTGCTATATCTTTCCATTCGTGGAGAGGATGTGATGACGAAACCCTTGGCAAATGGGCTGCAGCAGCCAGAAAAATAAATGTTCCTCTTATAATAGGCGAGGGTAGTACCGATGCAGCAGCTCATCAGTATGCATCAATATTCAACGAGACTACATTTGCACTGTATGAAATAAACCTCTATACCCGTATCTGTGCTATCTGTCAGCCTCTCAGCATACTGCAATGGCAGCTCACATCGGACTATTCTATACTGTGGGGAGACGGCATTTATGGCTCTGAAGGACCGCTTCGTCCAACGCAGAGGTTTTGGAACCTGAAACAGTTGTCCATGACCCCTGAAAACGCTTTTTCAATTCCCACGGTATGTGACAAGGACAATATCAATACTGCCGCTTTCTATAACCCCGCTACAGGACTGGCAGCCGTTCATATTGTAAATAATGCAGCTTCATGCCATGCTGTAATTTCCGGATTGCCAGAGTCGGCTTCCAAGGCGTTAGTGCGCATCACGAGTTCAGATAGTAACTCAGAATCCAGGTGTATAGAATTCCATGACGGTAAACTGAAACTGTATATGCCGGCTGATAGTTTTGTCAGCATATTTATCGAATAGGTTTCGGAAAACATTACCGGTTATACAAACAAAAAAGAGGCCAGTCCTTAATTGGAATGGCCTCTTTTGTTTCTTTGTCAGAAAACTGATAGTAAGCATCACTTGTTCAAGGCGTCGGCACTTGCCATATATTTTGCAAGTTCCTGATCGCTGATGTGGAAGTCCTGGAGTTCGCCCGATATGTACTGGTCATAGGCCGACATATCTACGAATCCGTGACCAGAGAGGTTGAAGAGGATGGTCTTCTGCTCGCCTGTCTCCTTGCACTTCAGAGCCTCACGGATGGTAGCGGCAATAGCGTGGCAACTCTCGGGAGCGGGGATGATACCCTCGGTTTGTGCAAACAGCACACCCGCCTTGAATGATTCGGTTTGCTCAATATCCACAGCTTCCATATAGCCGTCCTTCATCAGCTGGCTTAGCACCACACCTGCGCCGTGGTAGCGCAGACCGCCGGCATGAATGGTAGCGGGCTTGAATGTGTGACCCAGGGTGTACATAGGCAGCAGCGGAGTCATACCTGACTCATCGCCAAAGTCATACTCAAACTTACCGCGGGTCAGCTTGGGGCACGATGCGGGCTCGGCAGCAATGAAGCGGGTGTTCTTCTGGCCGCTGATCTTATGACGCATGAACGGCAGAGCCAGTCCGCAGAAGTTGGAGCCACCACCAAAACATGCTATGATGATATCGGGATACTCACCGGCCAGAGCCATCTGCTTCTCGGCCTCAAGACCTATAACGGTCTGATGAAGGCAGACGTGGTTGAGTACCGACCCCAGCACGTACTTGCAGCCCGGAGTGGTGACAGCCAGCTCTATAGCCTCGGATATGGCGCAACCCAGAGAGCCCTGGTCATTAGGGTTGGCGGTAAGGATATCCTTGCCAGCGCGGGTTGACATTGATGGAGAAGGAGTGATGGCAGCCCCGAAAGTCTGCATTATAGAGCGGCGGTAAGGTTTCTGATTGTAGCTTGCCTTAACCATATAGACAGCGCACTCAATGCCGAACTTCTTGGCTGCATAGCTCAATGCACCGCCCCACTGGCCGGCACCGGTCTCTGTGGTAACGTTGGTTAGACCCTGCTTCTTGGCATAGTAAGCCTGTGCCAGAGCTGAGTTGAGCTTATGTGAACCTGCTGGCGATACGCTCTCATTCTTGAAATATATGTGTGCGGGAGTTCCCAGAGCTTCCTCAAAGTCATATGCACGAACCAGCGGAGTGCAGCGGTAAGCTGCGTACTGCTGGCGGATCTCTTCGGGTATCTCAATCCACTCATCGGTCTGGTTAAGTTCCTGGTCAGCACACTCCTTTACAAAAATGGGGTAGAAGTCCTCGGCCTTAAGGGGCTGATGTGTGCCGGGGTGCAGGAAAGGCATAGGTTTGTTAGGCATCACGGCCTGGATGTTGAACCATGCCTTTGGGATCTCGCTTTCGTTCAATAAAAACTTTTTCTGTTTCATAGTAGTTTTGGTTTAAGTTGTTTTATTTGTTGGTTCATTTAAAGCTTTTGCCGTTATGAAAATGATTCGGGCCTCGTCGCAGCTGCGGCAAGGCCCGATTATGTGCTGTTTACATACAGAGCGTCAACCTCCTACGACTTAATCCAGTTGTAAGAACCGCCACCACCAATATGTACTGAAATTAATCATTCTGTCAGTTTTACGTTCGTTACATCTGCAAATGTACGTTATGTTTTTGAATCTGCAACACTTTGATGATATTATTTTCATTTTGCAATAAAAACAGATAGTGTTACGGAAAAGAATTGCTAAGTTTGCATGAAAATATATAACAAACAGCATGAACATGAAACAGATAATAGCTACGGTCATGGCTTTTTCTTTTTTGGGATTCCTGTCATGCGCAGGTAAGAATGCGGACCTGGATCCAGCCTCATTCAGTGAATCTATAGAGCGTTCGTCCGACATTAGGATTATAGATGTCCGTACAGTCCAGGAATATGAAGAAGGCCATCTGGCTTGTGCAGTCAATATAGATTGGCAGTCCGATGGTTTTTTAGATAAAGTATTGGGAACTTTTGACAAGAAAGACCCCTTGCATGTATATTGCCGCAGTGGTCGCCGCAGTGCTGAGGCAGCCGATGCCTTAAGAAAGGAAGGATATGAGGTAATCAATCTGGATGGCGGCTATACTGCGTGGATTGAGGCTGGTAAGCCTGTAACTCTCTATCAGGTAATGACATTTGGTGCAGATGACGGTTCTCAGATAAACATAACTTTCATAAAGCATGCCAGTCTGTGCATACGTCACAAGGGAATATCAATCCATGTAGATCCAGTGACTGAACACGGTAAGCATACTGATTATGCTACGGAATTCCCAAAAGCCGATGCCGTTTTCGTTACGCATGAGCATGGTGACCACATGGACAATAGCGCCATCACCGCCCTTACGGATAAAAATACTGTCATTTATGTAAATGGTAAAGTTCATGACGCGATAGGCAAGGGAACAGTCATCACTAACGGTCAGAGCGTGAATCTTCCTGATGGGATTAGGGTTGATGCAGTTCCCGCATACAACACCACACCTGGAAGAGAAAACTTCCATCCCAAGGGTAATGGCAATGGTTACGTATTTAGTATCAACGGCTTGCGAGTTTATGTGGCAGGTGATACTGAGGATGTCCCGGAGATGGCTGATCTTAAAGATATTGATGTGGCTTTCCTGCCTGTGAATCAACCGTATACTATGACGGTGGATCAGTGTGTCAAGGCTGCCAAGGTCATCAAGCCCAAAGTGCTCATACCTTATCATTACAGCCAGACGGATCTTTCACCGATTCCCGGACAGCTTATCGGAATTGATGTCAGGATGGTCAAATGAAAAAAAGAAGCGCTCATTCCAGCGCTTCTTCCATTTCAATACGTGCGGTAAAACAGTTTATATCACCCACATTTCCCCTGATAAACCAGATACCTTCAGAGTTTGTTCCCATCAGTAATGATACTGTGTCACCTTCATGAATCTCATGTGCATACTGCATCTGGATGTCATGCAACCTATGCTTTGACATGTAATCCATACCAAAAAGGTCAAACACCCAACTCAGGTACATAGCGTTGTTTGCATGACGATTCACATCAATATCAGAATAAACTATACGGTGTTCACCGCGTGGTTCCATATTGATGTCATGAGGAATGGTTAGTTTGATACAGTCATTATCGAACACATCCTCATCGATGGCCATTGAGTCATTTACAAGTTTAAGATGCCGGTCAACGCCTCTTGATTCAATGTTCATAATAGTCCAGACGGTTGATGCACGTACCATCATTTCTGTGTTTTCGGATGTTACGGTGAAGTTACGTGTGTATAGAGGTCCTGACTGTTTACGATGCCAAGTGCTGAACGTTAACTCTTCACCCCATTTTGGCATGCGGTCAATCCTGATATGCAGTCTGAGTATCGCCCAGAAAAGCTTCATTGGATTTAATGTGTTAAATCCCACACCAAGCATGGATGAACCTATGTATGCCATTTCCTGCAGATGGTTCTGTAGGCAGTGAGGTTTTATCTCTGCCCTGAAGTCAGTATCATAGCTGTCAACCTTAATCTTTCTTACACACTTTTCCATTTATTTCTGTTTGTCAACCAACATGAATGATAGCTGGCCGCTGCAGCATTGTTCTCCGCCCACTTCAGCGTATGCATCTACTGAAAGGAACGCTCCTCGGCAGTTCAGTATCCTTGAATGTACTCGGACGGTGTCTCCCGGATGTACACTCTTCTTGAAGCGAACCTTGTCCATTCCTGCGTAGAGAGCCAGCTTTCCTTTTAGTTGTTCCTGAAAAAGCAGCACGCTGCCCTGGGCCATTATTTCACATAGTATAACTCCCGGAACTATAGGGTTGCCGGGAAAGTGTCCGTGAGTAAAGTAGGGGTCATCAGGGATGGTGTATTCCGATACCACACCGTCTGGGGTCAGTTCCGATTGGTCCACAAGGAGCATAGGCTCCCTGTGGGGCATAATCTGCATCAGTCCTTCCTTATCCATTGTAACGGCGAAGAACTACTGTTGCATTATGACCGCCGAATCCCAGTGAGCATGACATAGCATACTCAGCCTGAACCTTACGGGCGGTGTTAGGAATATAATCCAGGTCACACTCAGGATCAGGCTCCTTATAGCCTATGGTGGGAGGCAGAACGCCGCTCTCCAGTGCTATGGCCGATGCAATCAGTTCCACAGCACCTGTGGCGCCCAGCATGTGGCCGTGCATGGACTTGGTGGAGCTTATCATAACCTTGCGTGCCTGTTCCTCGCCCAGTGCTATCTTGATGGCCTTGGTCTCGCAGGCATCGTTCATGTGGGTTCCGGTGCCGTGGGCGTTGATGTACAGCAGGCCGTCGTTACGGTAACCGGCCTCGGTGAGAGCTTGGCTCAGTGATGCGGCTGTAGTGGTGCCGTCGGGACGTGGTGCGGTGTAGTGGTAAGCATCGCAGGTGTTTCCGTATCCGCAAACCTCGGCTATGATGTGGGCTCCGCGCTTAACGGCGTGCTCATACTCCTCAAGGATAAGGATTCCGGCGCCCTCGGCCATTACGAATCCGCCGCGGCGGGCATCGAACGGCAGGCAGGCCTCCTCCGGGTTCTCGGCCGTGGTAAGGGCCTTCATGTTGGCGAATCCCCCTATGGCCAGTTCGTTGACGGCGGCTTCGGTGCCACCGGTGATTATTGCATCGGCCATACCGTACTTGATGGCGCGGAATGCCTCACCTACGGCGTGTGTGCTGGTGGCGCAGGCCGATACTACCGGCAGGCAGGGGCCCTGTGCGTTGAACTTGATGGCTATGTTGCCGGCGCCCAGGTTACCTATCATCTCGGGGATGAACAGCGGTGATACGCGCTTGGCACCCTCATTGGCCATAACAAGAGTCTGGTCAATGAATGTCTGCATGCCACCTATACCTGAGCCTACGTAGCAGCCCAGACGGCCCGGCTCAATGTTGTCGCCGGCCTTGAGACCGCTCTGCTCCATTGCCTGGATGGCGGCGCATATGCCAAACTGGCTGAACCTGTCACTGCGGCGAACGCTGCCCGGATCCATACCCAGCTCCATGGGCTTGAAATCCTTTACCTGACCTGCCACATGGACTGTCAGTTCACCGAATCGGTCCAGACCCTCTATCTTGCTGATACCGCACTTCCCGTTCTTCAGACTATCCTTAAACTCACTTATATTCTTACCTATGCATGTAATAACGCCCATGCCGGTAATAACTACTCTCTTTTCTGTCATTTTTCTGTTCTTTTTTAGCGCTGCAAAGGTACTCCTTAATTATTACTTGTACATGAAACGGCGTATGCTGCCTTTAGGAGTCTTCACAAAAGGCTCAAATTTGAGTTCGAAACCATCCACATGAGAGTAGGCTGGAATCTCCTGATTAAGTTTGGTAATGTTGCCGGCCATTACTGCGTTCAGTGCATCGTTGTCCATTCCGCTGGAACCTACCTCGTCCAGATTTGGAACAATCAGTGCGGTGAGATGTCCTTTCCTGTCCACTATGATAGACTCCTGGACATAGGGCAGGGTGTTCAGCACCACTTCAATTTCCTCGGGGAATATGTTCTGACCATTGGAAGAGAGCAGCATGTTTTTGCAGCGGCCAGCCAGGAATACGGTGTTGTCATTGTCCATCGTTCCCATATCTCCTGTGTGGAACCAGCCTTCGCAGTCTATAACCTCAGCCGTAGCCTCGGGGTTCTTGTAGTAGCCGGTAAACACGCAGTCACCTTTTATGATAACCTCACCGGGAATGTGTTCCGGATCACCGGAATCAATGCGGCATTCAATACCTTCAGGGACAATCTCGCCCACTGATTTCATCTTGTAGCTGCCTTTATGGCCTATGGATATGGTGGGGCAGGCCTCTGTCATACCGTAGCCGGTCACGAACGGGATTTGTAGTTTCTGGGCCATAAGGTCTTCCAGCTCAAATGCCATTGCGGCGCCTCCGGTAACCAGTAGCTCTATGTTATCGCCGAATCCTGACATGAATATTGTGCGTAGAGCCTTGCAGTAGTCCTGATTATTCTTGTAGTCAGCCAGTTTCTGTTTACCGGATTTGCTGTTTACAAACTCGCCTATGGTGTTGTCAAGCATCTTGACCAGGATGAGCGGAACGGCAAAGAATACGTTTGGCTTGACCTCGGCAAGAGCCGGCTTAAGATATGACGGTACAGGCGGCAGACCGAGAACATGAAGATGCATACCTAAACACAGTGGCTCAACTGCATCATACATCATTCCGAAAATATGTGCAAACGGCAGAACGCTCAGATAAGTCTCACCTTCGCGGTATGGGAAGTGGCGCGGAATCAGATAAACATTCACGCTGAAGTTGCGTACGCTCAGCATCACGCCTTTGGGGTTGCCTGTGGAGCCCGATGTGTAGTTGATGGCACACATCTCATCGGCATCACGGTCGGTGAAGCCAAAGTCTTCAATGCGGAAACCGGCAGGATGAGCCTGCTGCATCAGCTGCTCGCGGTTCATATATACATCGCTGAAATTGCCGCGGCTGGCCAGAAGCTCACCTGTGTGGACATCTATGACGCCTATAAGATTAGGCATCTGACTGAAGTCGAATTTGTCAAACAGGCGCTTTTCTGTGTAGAGCAGTACGCTATCGGAGTGATTAACCAGGCTCATAGTATCAGTGGGGGTATATCCGTCAAACAGCTGGACACCCACGTAACCGCCTGTCATCACCCCCATGAAGGTCTTTATCCAGCCTGCGCAGCTCTTGGCGTTGAGTGCAATCTTATCACCTTTTCTAATACCTGCAGCCTTCCAGAGCAGTTGGTCGGCCTCAATCTGTGCGGCCAGCTGACCGTAAGTGGCAGAGCTGTGGTGGAAGTCATCCAGAGCGGGGTCATTCCAGTGTTTCTTAACTGTGTTCTCGAATCTCTTGATAAAAGAAATGTCGTACATTTTTAATTTGATTTTTTCCCTGTACCGGGCATCCCGGTCATGAGAGGTTAAACAAAAATCCCTTTGCCGGGCAACCCGGCCACGGGCTTATCGGGATGCAAAGGTACTTGTCTCTCACCGGGTCACTTCTCTGAATACCCTGTTTGTGGCAGGCTTGAACTGCTTTTGTGGCAAAAAACAACCGCCATGTGGTGAAATGACGGTTTGATATGAACAAATATCGGACAAAAAACGACCGTTATCCCATTTTAGCATAGAACTGACGGTCGTTGTATGATTCCTGTGTCAGGTGGGGACGGGAAATCAGAGCGTTTCGTCAAAGAAATGTTTCATTTTTTCTGCGTAAGGAACACCGAAACGGGCGAAGGTGTTCTTGGTGCCCTGGTCCGGCTTCCAGTCGAAAAACGCATGACTTGCTCCTTCCACTATGTCAAGCTCGGCCCTTTGTCCTGCCTGCTGGAGATGCTCTACGTAAAGTTCCATAGGTGGGCGCTGCACGGTGCGGTCCTGCGTGCCGAGCACCAGATATTGAGGCGCTTTACGCTTCTTGGCCTGCGGAATGTTGCAGTCTGGAGTCACGGCTTTCTGTCCCTCCTCATCAAGATCTGAAATAAAGTTTCTCAGACTCTGTTGGTCAAATACTCCATAACTGGGAGCAGCAGCCTTGATTGACTTGGTGAGCTGCTTGTGTGCCTTCTTTGCGGACATACCCTTGGGCATGTATGTAGGTTTGAACCGGTACACTCCCGTCTTACTGCCGAAACCTCCATCGCCTATCATATCAGCCAAGTCAATCATGCATGAAGAAAGATGTCCGCCAGCGCTGTCGCCTGTAACACCAATCCTTTTGGGGTTGATGCCGTACTCGGCTGCATGCTCGCGTATGTGCAGTATTGCACCGTAACAGTCCTCAATGAGCTGATTCATTGTGTTGGGATTAGCATCGCCGTCACGTGTTCCTATCCAACGATAATCAATACTTGCCACAACATAACTGCCGTCCTTTATCAGTTCGCGGGCAAGTCCACGCATGATGTTCTCATCGTTTGATGACCATCCGCCACCGTGTATTATCACAATGCACGGCAGGTTCTTTGCTCCGTCCGGAATGAACACGTCGTATTTTAGTGGTTTTACTCCAGGTTGAGCATATACCACATCTTGAACGGTACTGAATCCTGTAAGACGTGACGATTCAATTATTGATGCACCTATACTCATATTGTTGTCAACCTTGACCTGAAAATCCTGCTTCATGGACTCCTTGTAGGTGGGGTAGAACATTCCATTGTCCGTTGACAGCCAGTAACCGCTGTCAAAAGCCCAGCCTGAATCTGTAACCTTTACATTCACATTCAGTATGGTTCCGGCTTTAACCTGTCCGTCGGCAGGTATGGCTGGCGTAACCGTTACGCTTCCATGCTGTGGCTGTTCCACACGTACTCTGAAACTCTCCTGCGCTGCGGCTGAAATAGTGAAAGACAGCACTGCCAGCAATGATAATGTCCTTATGATTCTCATATTTGTATATGTTTTGCTTTAATCTGTGCAAATATCGTAAATGTCTTAACAAAAAATACGTTCTGTACATAGAATCTGTTTTCTTTTTTTAGACAGGTTCTTACAATCAAAAGTATTTTATCTATTTTTGTAAAACAAACTATGGATTTTAAAACTATGTTATTTATGAGAAAAGTCTTTTTGTTCGCAGCATTGGCTGCTATGGTATCTGCTCCGGTAGTATCACAGGAGCTTTCCAACTTCAATTTCGGTGGCCGTCAGCAGGTGGTTTCTCCTGAGTTGAAGGGTGATAAGGTAACTTTCCGTCTGAATGCCAACTATGCCACAGTCGTGAATCTGGCAGGTAACTGGATTAACGGCAGCATTCCCATGCAGAAGGGTCAGAATGGTGTTTGGGAAGTTACGGTCGATACCCCATCGCCTGAAATCTACACATACAACTTTGTGGTTGACGGTGTTTCTGTGAATGACCCTCAGAACTATTTCGTACAGCGTGATGGAACCCGTTACCTGAACATGCTGATAGTTCCGGGAGAGCGTACTGAGAACTATTTTGAGGCAAACCAGCGTGGAACAGTCACCTATAAGTGGTATGACAGCAAGATTCTCAATATTAACCGTCGCCTTACTGTATATACTCCATACGGTTATGAAAAGAACCCCAAGAAGAAATACCCGGTTCTCTACCTGCTTCATGGAGCCGGTGGCGATGAGGAGGCCTGGACATCAATGGGCCGTACCGCACAGATTCTGGACAATCTGATAGAGAAAGGACTTGCCGAGCCCATGATTGTTGTCATGCCTAACGGTAACCCCAATCAGCAGGCAGCCCAGACTCTCGGCCTTCCCACAAGTGACCTGAATTTCCGAGACCCGTCATTGCAGAACGCATATGTCAAAAGTCTGTGTGAAGAGATTGTTCCATTCATAGAAAAGGAGTTCCGTGTAAATGCCAAGCCCGAGTCACGTGCCATTGCCGGTCTTTCCATGGGTGGCGGCCATACAATCACAGCTTCCATCCTCTATCCTTCCATGTTTGACTATATCTGTCCTCTCTCAGCTGCAGGAAGCGCAACCCCTGAGCAGATAACCACACTCAAGAAGGCTGGCGTGAAACTCTATTTTCTTGCTTGCGGTACCACTGATTTCCTGTGGGATGGTGCAGTTACACTAGACAAGACTCTTACTGACTGCGGTCTGGACCACATCTTCTACAAGTCCGATGGAGGTCACGTATGGGCCAACTGGAGGCTCTATCTGAATACATTCGCTCCCATGTTGTTTAAGAAATAATATAAATTTGTTCAGCATATTGAACAATTTTCATAAAGATTTGTTAGCTTTGGAGTGAAAAAAACTATTTACTGATTACATAACTTAAAAACCAAACGATTATGGCTTATAAAATTGATCAGATTGAGGGTATCGGACCCGCTTACGCAGAGAAACTGATAGCTGTCGGCATCAAGACAACTGATGATCTTCTGGAGAAATGTGCAGCCAAGAAAGGCCGTGTGGCAGTAGCAGAGCAAACCGGCATTTCCGAGAAACTCATCCTTAAGTGGACAAACCATTCAGACCTTTTCCGCATCAACGGAATAGCAGGTCAGTTTGCCGAACTGCTTGAGGCGGCAGGTGTCGACACCGTAAAGGAGTTCCGTCACAGGGTTCCCGCTAATCTCCAGCCTAAGCTGGTTCAGGTTAACGAGTCCAAGAACCTCTGCAACAGAGTTCCCTCTGTAGCTGAGATTGAAAAGATGATAGCTCAGGCCAAGGAACTCGAGCCTAAAATATCATACTGATCGGAGAATTATCACAGATTTATGAATTAGCCGGACTGTTGCTGAATGAAGCTACAGTCCGGCTAAATTTTTGGAATAATCTTGATTATTTGTACAGGAAGCGGCGGATAGACATTTTCGGAGTTTTCTCAAACGGTACATCCCGGATTTCCACCTTGGCCAACTGGCTATAGACAGGAAGCTGCCGGTTGGAAGCCAGACGTATGTTGTCGGGGATGGAGTCCTTGGCCTCGGCATCAAGCAGTGACTTGGCTATGGCCTGTTCGTCCAGATAGACAAGAGCCACCAGCTTGCCACCGCGATCTACAACTATGGATTCCAACACGTAGTCCTGGTTGTTCACTACAGCCTCAATCTCTTCAGGATATATGTTCTGTCCTGAAGGACCTAATATCATGTTCTTGGAACGTCCGCGGATGAATATGTTGCCTTCAGCATCCATTATGCCCAGATCACCGGTCTTGAGCCAACCATCTTCGGTGAAAGCATTAGCTGTGGCCTCCGGGTTGTTATAGTAGCCAATCGTGATATTTTCACCGCGTGCCTGGATTTCACCTACCACATTATGCGGATCCTCTGAGTCAATGCGCACTTCAGCCACATCAACGGGTTTGCCGCATGAACCTGGAACATACTTGGTCCAATGCTCGTAAGCCAGAAGAGGACAAGCCTCGGTCATACCGTATCCCACCAGATAGGGGAATTTTATCTTTTTCAGGATTCTCTCCACCTCAGGGTTCAGTGCGGCTCCACCCATAATGAACTCTTCCACATTGCCTCCGAACGCTTGAACAAGTCCATCCCGGACTTTGTTGTAAATCAGTTTGTTCAAACCGGGAACCTTGAGCATGAACTTTACTGCTGGCTTATCCAGGGTGGGCTTGATCCTGGATTTGTATATCTTTTCCATGACCAGCGGAACTGTTATGAGCAGATATGGCTTTACATCTGCGAACGCTTTCATTAGTGTAGCCGGTGTGGGGGCCTTCCCCAACCAGTATATGGATGTGCCGTTGGAGAGAGGGTAGAGGAATTCTATCACCAGTCCGTACATATGGGCCATAGGGAGCATGGATACCATCTTGTCGCCGGCAGGAACGTGACGCTGACTGTAATCCACTATTGACGAGAAATTACGGTAGGTAAGCATCACACCCTTAGGATCACCGGTGGAGCCTGAAGTGTAGTTTATCGTTGACAGGTCATCCCAGTTGTCGGTGGGAAAAATGACTTCGTCCGGTCCGAATCCGTTTGGGTATTTGTTTTCAAATAATTCATCAAGATGCTCGAAAGCATAGGAAATATTATCGTCATTGCAATAGAGCACCTTGAGGGTGTTGATATCGAAAGCAGCGCGGACTTTAGGCATCTTACTGATATCCATCCTGGCCCATTTGTCAGAGTCGGTGAACAACACTATGCTCTCTGAATGGTTAACAAGTCCCATTACGTTCTCCGGCTTGAAATCAGCCAGAATAGGTACTATCACCGTCTCGTAAGTGTTAACAGCCAGATAGGCGAATCCCCAGCGGGCTCCGTTCTGAGCCCATAGAGCTATGTGGTCACCTTTCTTTATTCCGGCATACTCGAATATGATATGGAAGCGGGCGATAGAGCGGGCCATCTGTGAGTAGGTGAAACTCTCTCCGCCAATGTTGTTGAGTGCTGGCTTGTCCCAGTATTTGCGTGTGGCCTCCTGAAGCCTTTCCAGATAGTGTGGATATTTTTCCATAAGTTGAATTTGTATTTCTATTTGCAAAAATATATAAAAATACCATTTTTTTCGTGGTTGAGCCGGTGAGAATGCAGGAGGAAGTAAACAGATTCTTAAATTTGCAGCCTGAATTGAAAAAGTATGGCATAAATGAAAACGAACAGAGTTGTATTGGCGTTATCCGCCATGTTGCTTGCCGGTTGCGGCACAAATAAGAACCTATACACTTTAAAAGGTGTGTTTGAGGACTGTGACGAACCTATGGTCTGGCTTGTGTGTGGTAACGACGTGATTGACTCCATGTCAGTTGATGGCGGTGCATTTTCATTCAGTGGGGAGGTGCAGAATCCCACACTGGCCTGGGTATGTACTGCTCCCAACCACCGTATGGCCGATTTCGAGTGCGAGTTCATCCTTGAGCCGGGCATACTGGTAATGAGCAAGCTCCCTGATGCCGAGCAGTATGTGGTGAAAGGCAGCAAGTCCAATGACCTGCTGTCAGCCCTTGAGCAGAGGTCCGTGGAGATGGTCAAGGAGTATGCACAGTCCCATGATATGGAGGGTATAGAGGAGGAGATGGACCGTCAGTGGAACGGACTGTTGCTTAACGGCCTCAAGGAGAATACTGACAATATGTTCGGTCTCTATTGTCTGAGGGAACTCTCCTATGAGGCTCTTGAACCTCAGCAGATAATGAATTATCTTAACAGTTTCCCGGAAAAAATCCAGGAGGACCGTCTCTGGAAATCGCTCGAGACGAGCACCTCCAAACATCTCAGGACAACAGTCGGACAGCCCTTCATGGATTTTACGCAGACCGATGCCGACGGCAATCCCGTAACCGCATCCCAGGTCATGAAACAGCCCGGGAACAAGTACGTGCTCATAGATTTCTGGGCATCATGGTGCGGTCCCTGCATGAGAGAACTCCCGTTCATCAAGGAGGCTTACTCAAAATATTCCGGCAGGGGCTTCCAGATTCTCGGAGTTTCACTTGACAGAGCGAGAGAACCCTGGATTAAGGCCATGCAGGACAACAGTATGAACTGGGTTAATGTGAGTGACCTCAAGTACTGGAACAATGAAGTGGCTGTACAGTATGGCATTAACTCCATCCCGAGTAACTTCCTCATTGACTGCTCAACCGGCACTATAGTGGCCGTGGGCCTGCGCGGAAGGAACCTGGAGAGTAAACTGTCCGAGCTGCTGGACTGAATAAGGCAGAGACCGGAATATCTAATTTTGCCACCCATTCAGGTATCTCATGATCTTTAATTAACGAATGGGAGGGATATTTCAAACAAAAATAAAAAATATGACAAGAGGATTCATCTGTGCTGTGGTATATGCTCTGTTCTGCTGTATTCCTGGCAGTATTTCGGCAAGTGCCGTATCTGAAGTTGAAACAATTGATTTTATGCATGCGGATGTAGAGGAATCCACTGACGCCAGAATCGATGAGGATGGTTTCACTGTCGGTCTTGGTGAGATTGAGATTATCGGTTCCCGGGTACCGCTGGCTGAGGTTCAGGCTCCTCGTATGGTTACTCTCATGACACAGGAAGACATTCAGGCTGCCTCGGTCCACAGTATAAATGACCTTTTGGAATACGCCGTAGGGGTGGATGTGCGTCAGCGCGGTGAGATGGGCGTACAGACTGACATATCCATGCGAGGCGGCAATTTTGATCAGATAACCCTGTTGCTGAACGGAGTGAACATATCTTCACCGCACACAGGACATCTTACTGCTGATTTTCCTGTCAGCGTATATGACATTGAGCGTATTGAAGTAATTGAAGGTCCTTCGGCACGAGTGTTCGGAACAAGTGCGTTTACAGGTGTCATAAACATAGTGACCCGCAAGGCAGAGGCCAACGGCGGACTGGTGCATCTGTCAGGCGGACAGTACGGCACGGCAGGAGCGGACATCAGTTTGGACATAAGCGGGAACAACAATTCCGGACAAAAACGTTTTTCACTCTCACTTGATGAGGATGGACTCAGGTTAGGCCGTGACAGGAACACCTTTTCAAACAGATTCTCAGCCGGAATGAACCGCAGTGACGGTGCCACTCCTAACAGTGATTTCACTGCATGGCGCGGGTTTTGGAACTCATCCATCCGTCAGAACGGCATGAAAATTGACATGCAGGCTGGTTACAGCTATCGCAAGTTCGGAGCCAATACATTCTACGGAGCCGCAAGCACTGACCAGTGGGAGAGCAACGAGCGCATTATGGCAGCTGTCACATCGGATTTCAGGGTAGGGCAGGTTCATGTGGCTCCGTCGGTATCATGGAACCGTTGGTTTGACCACTATCAGTGGCACAAAGGAAGTCCTGCCGGCGAGAACTACCATCAGGTAGATACATGGGCAGCATCTGTCAATAGTTGGGTGGACAGCAGGTTGGGACGGACTTCTTTTGGGCTGGAAATGCGCACGGACATGATCCGTTCCACCAAACTGGGCTATCCGCTCTCGCCCGGGCTGTATTACAGCCTGCGGGGCATCGATGCCGTCGATTCCCTCAAATACCGCTTTGCCGCACACAGGACCGATGTGTCGGCTTTCCTTGAGCACAACATCCTGCTTGACGACTGGACAATATCATTCGGCCTGCTGGCCAATATGAATACAGCGCTGGATTACTGCTGGAGGCTCTATCCGGGTATTGACATCTCTTTCAGACCCTTTGGCGGCACCACTCTGTACGCCTCCTGGAACAAGGCACTGCGTATGCCCACATTCACGGACCTCTTCTATTCAGGTACCAATATTGAGGGCAATACTAACCTCAAACCGGAAAAGACATCGGACCTGAATATAGGAATGCGTTACCGTACAGAAGGAGTCAACCTTCAGCTGCAGGGCTTCTACAGCCGCCGTACCGATATGATTGACTGGGTGATATATGCCGATGAACCCGATGGTAAGACTTTCCGCTCAGGCAATTTCTCGGTAGATTGCAGCGGAGTGGAGTTTTCGGGTGCCCTCTATCCCGGAGAGTATGCAAGCTCCCTCTCTTTCCTGAGGAAACTCAGTGCCCAGTATGCCTATATCCATCAGGATCAGAAATATGATACCCCCGTCAAAGTCAGCAAGTATGCTATGGAGTACCTGAGGCACAAGGTAGTGCTTCAGGCCGATGCCGATGTGGTCTCAAAGCTGGGCTTGTCGGCCACATGGCGTTGGCAGGACAGAGTGGGGCAGGATAACGAGCCGTATTCTCTCCTTGACGGCCGTATAACCTGGACGGAGAACCGCTGGAACGCCTATGTTTCCTGCTCCAATATACTAAACGTGAAATACAGGGACTATTCATTCATTGAACAGCCCGGCCGCTGGCTGATGGCAGGATTGGTACTGACCATACTGTAATGCATCATTCAAAACCCTGCCGGGATTACAGGAGTTCCGCCAGTTCCAGGATGAGGCGTTCGGTGTCTTTCCAGCCCAGGCAGGGGTCGGTGATTGATTTGCCGTAGATGCACTCTCCGGGTCCCTGGGCTCCCTCCTCGATATAGGATTCTATCATGAGGCCTTTCACTATCCGTTTGATGGTGTCGTTGGAACGCATGCTGTGAAGCACCTCCTTGGCAATTCGGATCTGCTCCTTGAACTTTTTGCCGGAGTTGGAATGGTTGCAATCCACTATTACGGCCGGATTATGCAGATACTGCGACTCTTCGTACAAATCTACGAGCCGCTTGAGATCCTCATAGTGGTAGTTTGGATGACTTGTGCCGTGATTGTCCACAAATCCCCGGAGAATGGCATGGGTGTAAGGGTTGCCAAGGCTCTCAACCTCCCAGTCACGATATATGAAAGTGTGGCTGCTTTGTGCGGCACGAATGGAGTTCATCATGACGGACAGGTCACCACTGGTAGGGTTCTTCATGCCAACAGGTATATCAAGTCCGCTTGCAGTAAGGCGGTGCTGCTGGTCCTCCACGCTACGGGCTCCTACTGCCACGTATGAAAGCAGGTCGGAGAGGAACTGGTGGTTCTCGGGATAGAGCATCTCGTCGGCACAGGAGAACCCGGTCTCGGTGAGCGCCTTGAGGTGCAGCTTGCGGATGGCTATCAGCCCCTTGAGGATATCGGGGCTTGCCAGCGGATTGGGTTGATGCAGCATTCCCTTGTAGCCGGCTCCGGTTGTACGGGGCTTGTTGGTATATATTCTCGGAATGATTACAATCTTTTCCTGAACTTTGTCCTGAAGCGGACGCAGACGGCTTATGTAATCCACCACTGCGTCCTCGCGGTCAGCTGAGCAGGGGCCTATCACGAGGATTAGTTTGTTCGAGACTCCGCTGAACACATCCTTTATTTCCTTGTCATTTCTCTTTTTTGCTTCTGTCGCCTCATCCGATACGGGGTACATCTTCTTTACCTCCTGCGGACTGAAGAGCTGGCGTTTGAATGTCATATTCATGATAATCTCATTTTTTGTCAAAACATATACGGCGTTCTGTTGATTTGCGCATCATATCCTGCAGCAGCTGCAAGTCATCGGCCTGGACAGCATCACGTATTTTTTTGATCTGCTCTATAAAGAGGTCCATCTCTTTGAGCAGGGCCTTCTTGTTCATCAGGAAAAGCTCGCTCCACATCTTGTCGTTGATACGTGCTATGCGGGTCAAGTCACGGAAAGAGTCACCCGTGTATTGTGCCAGATGTTCGGTCTCGCGGCTGTTCATTAGCGCTATTGCTATGCAGTGCGTGAGCTGGCTCAGGAAACCTATCATCTCGTCATGTTCTTCAGGGCTGAGTTTTACTATACGGCCGAATCCGAGGATGCGGCCCACCTGGCTGCATGCCTCTATGGCGGCCGGAGTGTTGGAGAGGGTGGGGGTCACTATGTAGTTGGCCCCAACGAAAATATCCGCATCGGCATTCTTCACGCCATAGACTTCGCGTCCGGCCATAGGATGAGCCCCTATGAACTCCAGGTCTGGGCGCAGCATTCCCTGTATCTCATAGACCACGGAGCACTTGATGCCTGTGACATCTGTAAGCAGGGCTCCTGACCTTATCATGGCCTGATTCTCTTCAATCCATGAAAGAAGTGTCTTGGGATATAGAGAGAAGACAATCAGGTCAAACTGTGATATGTATTCCCTGTCAGGAAGGTTGGTTCCACTGTCTATTAATCCGTTCTCAAGGGCATAGTCAATTGATTCCTGTGAGCGTGTGACAGCTCCCACATAATACCCTGCCCTGCGGAAACCCTGCGCATAGCTGCCGCCTATGAGTCCCAGGCCTACAATCAGTATCTTTTCTTTTCTGTCAAACATAATCCGTTATTTCTATTCCTGTGCCTTTCAGTACGTCGAAGAATGACGGGTAACTCTTGCTCACCGCCTCAGTACCCTCTATTTCGCCTCCAAAGGCTGTCAGCAGTATGCTCAGGGCCATCACTATCCTGTGGTCATTATGGCCTTTAAGGGTGACCGAAGGTTTGTGGAGAGGAGCGTTCCTGATGACGACACGGTTTTCGTCCACTGCGAAATCAGCTCCTAAACGGGAGAGTTCCTCAAGCATCTCGCCCACACGGTCGCTCTCTTTGATCCTGAGCCTGCGTATGCCTGTTATAACGGCTCCGTTCAGATATGCCGCCATAGCGAACAGTATGGGTCCCAAGTCAATCTGGTTGGAGATGTCAATCTGCGGGGTGCCGGTTCTCAGGGCGTTGAAATACTCCAAGCAGAGGCGGTCGCCCTGAAGTGAATCTTCCTTGAGCCCCTCAATGGTTACACTGCCCCCCATAAGGTTCAGGGCACTGAAGAACGCAGCGTTGGACCAGTCACCCTCCACGCGGGCATCGACGGCCTTGTAGGTCTGGTTCCCGGGAATGATGATGCTACCGTCAGCTAGGGTATTGCAGTGGATTCCTGATATGGAGAGTATGCTGAGAGTCATGTCTATGTACATACGGCTCTCTATTCTTCCTTCAAGCCGTAAGCTGCTCTCACCTTCGACAAGAGGCAGGGCGAATAGCAGGCCCGATATGAACTGGCTGCTTATGGAGGCGTCAATAGAGAAACGTGAAGGTCTCAGCCTGCCGCTTATTTCAATTGAGTCAAGGTTCCTGATGCAGGTTATGCCCTGCTGACGGAATATATCCTCGTATATACTGATACCCCGGCTGATAAGCCTCGGTGTTCCGGTAAACCTGAAAATTCCACCTAAAGCAAGCGCCACGGGAATCATGAACCTGAGCGTGGTCCCGCTCTCATTACAGGGCATCACTATGGTCCCGGTGCCGTTACTGGTGGCGGAATGCGGCTCGAATGTCACGCTCCCGTCCTTTATGGTAAAGCTGTGACCTAACGCCTTGACACACTCCAGCGTGGCTTTTATATCCTCAGAAAGCTCTACATGGCTTACAGTGCATTTCTCTCCCGAGAGCGCTGCGGCCAGTATGAGCCTGTGCGCATAGCTCTTGGATGGTGGGGCTGTTATGGTTCCCCGTGCTGTTCCCTTGTGGATATATCTTTTCATCGGTTGATGTGTGTCTCGGAGGATGAGAGCCAGTCACTTCCGTATCTGAGGGCCAGCATGTCGCTTATCACAATGGCGGTAAGGCTTGTCACGACTATGCAGATACGCCTTATTATGGCAGGGTCATGACGGCCGTGCAGTTCAAGGAGAGCATTCTGACCGGTTTCTATATTTACGGTGCGCTGCTGCTGTGCAATGGATGGGGTGGGCTTGACTGCCAGGTTGAACAGTACAGGCATACCATTGGAGAGTCCGCCGTTTATTCCGCCATTGTTGTTGGTGAGGGTCATGACGCAGCCGTTGTCATTGAAGAACTGGTCATTGGCCTGTGAGCCTCGGGCCGATGCGAATCCGAATCCGCGTCCGAACTCTATCCCTTTCACCCCGCCTATGGCGAACATGGCTTTGCTGATTACTCCTTCCAGTGAGTCGAACCAAGGTTCGCCTATACCCGGCATAAGGCCGGTGATTGCGGTCTGTACCTTGCCGCCCACTGAGTCATTGTCTGCGCGTGCCTTGAGGATGACATCTGTCATAGCCTGTTCCACATTGTCTATTGTGGGAAATATGCGTGAATTGACCAGGTCAGGCTCAGTTGTGAAATCGGTGAACTCACGGTCCTTCACATCGCCGCACTGCAGGATATGAGTGGCTATCCTGATACCTTTTGCTTCAAGTGCGGGCAGCACTACGGCACCGGCTGCCACAATAGCTGCGGTAATGCGGCCGCTGAAATGTCCGCCACCGCGCCAGTCCTCGAAACCATGATACCTGATATGGGCTGCATAGTCGGCATGTGAGGGTCTGGCCAGCATGGCTGTCTTCTCATAATCGGCACTACGTATGTTCTCATTGGGGATGAGTATGCAGAGCGGGGCACCTGTGGTATAGCCGTTGAACACTCCGCTTGCTATGGTGAAACGGTCCTCCTCCACGCGGGCGGTGTCAGTGGCACCCTGTGGCCTGCGTTTGGAAAGCTGCCGGCCGATGAACTGCTCATCGACTTTGATCCCGGGAGCGAGCCCGTCAAGCACCGCTCCTATCATGGACCCGTGGGACTCACCGAAGAGAGTCAGTATGACCTGAGTTCCTATGCTGTTCTTCATAATTTTCCGTTTTTGAGACATTCAGCCAGTTCATCAGTTGTAACCTTGCGGAAACAGTAACTGCCTATGGTGTCAACATATACTACCGTAACTGTATCGCCGCTCTTTTTCTTGTCATGGAGTATCCCCGAGAGCAACAGGGTGGGGTCAGTATCATCGGTGGTGGGGAGTCCGTAACGTTTGAGAAGGTTCTCTATCCTGATACGTGCGCTGCCGCCTGACATATACATCATTCCTATTGCCACGCATTCACCGTGCAGCAGGCTGCCTTCCCGGGCTGACTCTATGGCGTGTCCCACAGTATGTCCGAAGTTCAGCACCCGTCTGAGTCCGCTTTCCTTCGGGTCCTCCTGTACTATCCGCCGTTTTATGTCAATCGCCTTGTATATGACCTGGTCAATGCATTCGTCAAGGCTGTGAGCGGACTCTATCAGCCCGAACAGCCCGCTGTCACATGTAGCTGCCATCTTGATGGCCTCTACAAGCCCCTCATGCAGCAGGCGGGAGTCAAGGGTTCCAAGAGTTTCGGGGTCTATTATCACGGCGCGAGGATGGTGGAAGGCTCCTATAGGGTTCTTCACGCCTCCGAAGTCCACAGCCGTCTTACCTCCTACCGAGGAATCCACCTGTGAGAGTAGTGTGGTGGGTACATTGTAGAAATCAATCCCTCTCATGTAACAGGCTGCTGCAAAACCTGCAGTATCGCCCGTCACGCCGCCGCCTACGGCAATCACGGCATCACTGCGTGTGAAACCGTTATTCAGGAGTGACTGTAGTATTGCAGTGAAAGTGTTTATGTTCTTGCTGCCTTCACCTGCCTCGAATGTGAACAGTGTCCCCTGCCTGCACTGGCTGAGTACCGTCTGAACATACTGCCTGGGTACACCGCTGTCAGTCACCACCATAATCCTGCGGTCCAGATTTATCCGGTCACCTACATGACTCAGTGCACCGCGTTCTATAACGATGTCATAGTCAATTGTGCCGGAATGGAAATGCTGTACCATGATGCGTGGGATTGGTTCGCGGGTTCAGTATGTGCCCAGCAGCTTGAGCTTGTCACATACGGTGCCTAACTGGCGCAGCAGGTCATCGCCGTCCTCGGACTTGATGTTGCCCTCCAGCTCAATGTAGAAATAGTAGTTCCAGAGAAGCCCTTTCATGGGACGGCTGTGCAGGTTACTCATGTTGAACCCGTGTGAGCCTATTATGTTCAGGGTCTTGGCCAGTGCGCCGGCCTCATTGGGGACTGTGAACATGAGCACGAAATGCTCGTATTTGCGTCCCTTGCGTATGGAGTCATTCCTTGTTCTGGAGAATGTGGCAAATCGTGTGGTGTTGTTTTCGGTGGAGTTGATATGCCTCTCTATAATATCCAGTCCGTACAGACGTGCTGTCTCCTCAGATGCAATAGCACCTAAGGTCATGTCACGGCTCTCTGCCACGAACTTGGCAGCTACTGCGGTGTTGGCGGTCTGTTGTTGTTCGAACCCGTTCTCGTGGATATATTTGGAGCATTGTGCAAGCGCGTTGGGATGACTTGCCACAGTCTTGATGCTGTGCTTGTCGGCACCTCTCAGGCCGAGCAGATTCTGGGTAACACCCAGATCCGTCATCATGTTTATATAAAGGCTGCCAGAGAAAGCCAGATCCATTACATTGTCTATGTCACCTGCAAAACTGTTCTCTACGGGAAGTATGACAGCATCCACAAGACCATCCTCGCAGGCGTGGTATGCGCTCTCGAAATCGGGATATGGAATCAGTTCAGCAGTGGGGTAAGCCTTGCGGGCGGCTATGTAGGCAAATGCACCGGGAACGCCGTTATAGGCTATCTTCATGCCCTGCAGCAGCCGGTTCTGGTAATCCTTGGACAGGTCCATCACCTTCTTTATGAAAGGTATGTAATAATCCTGCATGGCGGGGTCATCAACAAGCAGCCGCTTCTTCTCTATTATGTCGGATTCGGTAGCCTCGTCATGTACCTGAAGTCCATTCTGCTTTTTGTATTGCGCGATAATTTCAGCCTGTGTCATCCTTTCGGTGAACAGTCTCGCCATTTCAGTGTCAATAGCACTGATTCTCTCTCTTGCCTGATCTAAGTCATTCATGTCTCTATCCGGTTTCAAGGTAAAAATGAATCTGTTCTCGTTTCAGGTTGCAAAATTACTTTTTTTCATGATAAACAGCACAATGTCAAGTCTTGAATTATGAAAAAAGGATAATTGAAAAATGTGGAAAAGGGGAAGTTCCTCTTTTCCACATTTTTCAATTATCCTTTTTTATTGCTTTATTTCACGCTGAGCTCAGCAACGGTCTGTTGTGGGAGCAGCAGGGGCTTGACAGCCCACTTTGATGCCTTGCCCTTGAACTGGGCTGTGGCGCGGATGTCAGTAGCGCTGGCTCCGAACTTGACTGTGTAGTTACCGGCAGCGGTCTGCCACTCGGAGGCCTGGTCGTTGAAGCTGGCCAGTGTGTATGCATCCACAGTGAAGGTCAGGGTCTGGCTTTCGCCCGGCTGGAGCATGCGGGTCTTGCCGAATGCCTTGAGCTCGGATTCCGGCTTGACGAGTCCGCCGTCAGGAGCTGACACGTAAATCTCAACAGCCTCCTTACCGGCCACCTTACCAGTGTTCTTGACAGTGATGGAAGCCTCGAAGCCACCGTTCTTGGCCTTCACTGATGGTTTGCTGTAGGCGAAAGTCGTGTAGCTCAGTCCGTATCCGAACGGGTAAGACACCTCAACACCGGCAGTGTTGAAATAGCGGTAACCAACCCAGATTCCCTCTGCATAGTTTGTATAGTCTATGTCCTTTCTGCCGGGATTGCCGTTACCACCGAAACCACCGCGTCCCTGCTGTTGTTGCTGCGTCTGGCCGTTGTAAGGGAAGTTGGCCGATGACGGTATGTCAAGATATGAGAGAGGGAATGACATGGAGAGCTTACCTGAAGGATTGGACTTGCCTGTCAGCACATCGGCCACAGAATTACCGACTTCCTGTCCGGGAGTCCAGGCCAGCAGTATAGCGTCGGGCTGACCTTTCCATGAAGATGTTTCAATAACACCTCCAATGTTCATCACCACGGTGACTTTTTTGCCAACCTTGTGGAACTCGTTGCAGACATTGCGGATGAGTGCACGCTCTATATCGGTAAGCTCAAAGTCATCCACCATGCGACGGTCATCGCCTTCACCTGCGTTACGGCCAATCACGATGACAGCTGCGTCATTACGCTGTGCGCAAGTCTGTACGGCAGCCTGGCTGATGGCTACCTCGGGAAGGACTGCCTCACCGAGCATTACGCTGCGGCCTCCACCCATACCCAAAGCGCTCTGGCTTGCCACATAGTCACGGTGCTTGGCGTAGAAATCGGCCAGACGTGCGTCCAGTGTGAATCCTGCACCCTCAAGACCTTCGCTGATATTGCGTATGTAGGGTTTGTTCACGTTACCGGAACCTGTACCGCCGGCAATTGACTTGTATGCGCTGAGTCCGAACAGTGCTATATTACCTTTATTCTCCATGGGCAGGTTGCCATTGTTCTTGAGCAGTACCATACCCTCGGCAGCTGCCTCACGGACCATTTTTGCATGACCTTCCAGATCAGGTTTGTTGGAGAACTTGTAACCCTTGAAATTAGGAGTCTTGACAATATATTCCAGCAGACGGCGCACGTTGCGGTCCAGGTCCTTGATGTCTAAAGTGCCATTATTGACGGCATCTATTACGCGCTGTGACTCTGAACGGTCACCCGGTTCCATAAGGTCATTGCCTGCCTTTACGGCATCAACCGTTCCGGCCTTGTTGCCCCAGTCTGTCATGACTATGCCGTCAAATCCCCATTCGTCACGCAGGAAACCAGTAAGCAGGTCATGGCTCTGCTGGGTGTAACTTCCGTTCAGCTTGTTGTATGATGACATGATGGTCCATGGCTTGGCCTCACGTATGGTTATCTCAAAGTTCTTGAGGTAAAGCTCACGCAGAGCGCGCGGATTGATGCGTGCATCGTTCTCATTGCGGTTTATCTCCTGGTCATTGGCAGCAAAGTGCTTGACTGATACACCCACGTCATTTTTCTGGATACCCTTCACGTAAGCGGCCGATATCTTACCGCTCAGCAGCGGGTCCTCTGAGAAATACTCGAAGTTACGGCCGCACAGCGGATTGCGGTGCAGATTCATGCCGGGAGCCAGCAGCACATCAACTCCGTACTCATGAACCTCCTGGCCCATGGCGGTGGTAAGCTGCTCCACAAGCTCTGTGTTCCATGTGCAGGCCAGTACCGTTCCTACAGGGAAACCTGTGCAATAATAGGTCTGGCTGTCACCCTGACGGGTGGGTGAAATACGCAGTCCGGCAGGTCCGTCAGCCAGAATGGTCTTGGGTATTCCTAAGCGTGGGATGGGTTGTGTGGAACCGGCGGCACCGGGGACATTGGCTATGTCGGATGCCGTCATTGAACCTGCTGTCATGCTTCCCCATCCGCCACCTGCTATCAGAGTGGCTTTCTCCTCAAGGGTCATGGCCTTCAGGACCTCGTCAATGTTATCCGCCCTGAGTTTTGGCTGGGCAACGGCTGCGATTGAAATGGCAGCAGCCAACACCATTGTCATAGTTTTTTTTATCATATTGGTTATTTTAGGGTTTGTCAGTGATTGCAAAGATAATATTATTGTCATGATTAAAAATATCTTTGTTAATGTTTTTAGAGTTATGGTTAATGTTTTTAGAGTTATGTGGTGAATAATCTAAATTTTTCATTACCTTCGTTTCTCATAATGAGAACTGGCAAAGACAAACATTGTTTGAATTCGGCAGGTATGGAACAAGGTCTGTGCAGAATCCGGATGATTCTCCTCTTATTATTATTCCTTTTTCCTGTGTTTTGCTGCTGTGGAAGCCACGGAGACCACCCAGGTGTCCGGCAGGAACACGTGGAAAACCGGACAGGCGTGAATCTTCTCGTGCTTCACTCATACGATGACATGTTCCAGGAGGGGGAATATTTCCGGAACTACATGTCGGACCATTTAAGGAGATACCATAAGGGCATATCAGCCAATGTACATCATATCTATTTAGATCTGGTGCATCTTGAGGACCCTGCTGTTTCGGCTTTCGGTGGTGACGCCCATTTCATGGATTCCATAACCGGTTTCTCACCCGATATCCTGCTTGTCAATGATGATTTGGCACTTGACTACCTGTTTGAACGTTTTGACACCTTGCTCAGGCGGCAGCCGGTGGTTTTTGCCGGAGTCAGTGCACCCCGCCATTGGCAGCGTGAGGACTATCCGTTCATGACAGGTTGGGAGGACCCTGTGGATCTGGCCTCCAACTGTGAAATCCTGCGCAGTGTAACAGGTTTGCATAACGTTACGGTGGAACTTGACCATTCTGATTTTGATGACCGGCTTCGCAGCCGTATTTACGAGAATATCTTGGATAGTACCCGATTCATAAATAATGGTGACTTCCACCTGTCCCGGCTTGAAGAGAGTGCCCTGAGTACTCCGCAGTATGCAGGGAAGATTGTGGTGAATTTCCTGTCCATGTCAGACAGGACCTCAAACAAGATGGAGCCTGAGATAGGATCAGGACTGTCGGATAGGATGATAACCATTGACCCCATGTATGATTCGCTTTTGTGGATTCAGCAGATACAGGTCAAATATGACATATTCAGCAGTGAAAAGATAGATACTGAGAAGAATCCACGCCTGACAGCCATACGTGAAAGATTCAATGTGGAAGGTAGCCGTTACAAGTCAACTGTGCGTTCCGATGTGGGCTATACAGGTCCTCAGTTCCTGGGAGGTTATTTTACCAGCCTTGAGACCCAAATCCAGGATCAACTACACTATGCCATCTCTATTGCTGACGGAGCCAATCCGCAGTTCTTGCCGGTCAAAAGCCATCAGAAGGAGTATTATCTTGACTGGAATGCCATGTCGGCGGTTGAACCACGTCTCAATTACAAGGATTACTATCTTTTGTATAATATTGTAAACGTGCCGTTCCGTGTAAGCCACAGGTTCCTGTTCCTTGTGTCGGTGACGATTCTGGCAGCTTTGATACTTGGGATAGTATCGGTTTTGTCATTAAGGAGGCTGAGGAGCCTGAGACAGGAACGTGAGGAACTTGATCATGACATTGGTATTGAGTCGGTCAAGATGCGTCTCTCCACGGACAACCGTGAGATTCTTTTCTTTAAGTTATCCGGAGGAATGATACTGTTTGAGGACAATGTCTATTCTGATATCCAAAGCTCACCCTACTCGTGGAGTATAAGTGATTTCTCCGGAAGGGTCGGTGCCGAAAGCCTTCCATCCTATGAGATATTGACAGGCACTCACAAGTCCGATGACAAAAGCGGGCGTATCCGTATTCACATGAATGTTAAGGATTCCATTAAACACTGGTGGGACGTATTCTATTTCAGGAGTGGTGGAAAGAAGAATATGACCGTCGGAATGGCGGTCAATATTGACGATATTGTTGAGAATGAGCGATATGTCCAGAACTCTATGGAGAAGGCCGATGAAGTGGCCGCCAAACAGAATTTCATAGCGAACATTACTCATGATATACGTACTCCACTGAATGCCATATCGGGGTTCGCCCAACTTCTTGCGGAAGGTTGTGATGCTGATGAAAGGGTCATGTATTCCGAGATAATATCCACCAATACTGAGCAGTTGCTCAACCTTGTGGACAGTGCCGTAAACAAACCGGCCGACAGTACTGACGGTCTCTCATTCAAGATAAGGCGCATCGACATATCCCGTCTGATTGATGACAGCTACCGTACCAACAATATACTTACACCTTCGCACCTTAAGTTCATATACGAGCCGTGTGGTAAGAATGGTATTATGGTCAAAGCGGACCCTGTTCGTACCAGTCAGGTTCTCAATAATTTGATTAACAATGCATTCAAATATACTCCAAATGGCAGTGTCACTTTGGGATGGAAAGTGCTTGAGACAGAGTGTCAGATAGAGGTATATGTCGTTGACACCGGCATAGGCATAAGTGAAGAAGACAGCAAGCATATTATGGACCGTTACGGTATGGCTCACGGAAATAAGAAAGGAACTGGTCTTGGGCTTGATATCTGTGCCAAGATTATCGCGGTCCAGAACGGGAAATATGGTTTTACAAGCAGGCCAGGCATTGGCAGCAGGTTCTGGTTCCGGCTGCCGCTTGATACTGTAGAAACTGAGTGAGATATGAGACGTCCGTTTATATTGTCATTGCTGGTTTTGCTGCTACTTATGACGTTCGGTTGCCGCCAAGGTAAAACCCGTTCTGAACCATATCATGTTCTTGTAATGCACTGTTACGACTCTCTTGACAGGAATTATCGCATTTACGACAAGGAACTCTCCCGTTCACTCAAAAAGAATGGTATAAAGGCCGAAATTAAGAATGTTTATAGGGAGATTGGGACCAGTTTGGACTACCGGAACTATTCAAAGGGTCTTGCCAAATTGAAGCGGGACGGCTGGGTGCCTGACGTGATTTGTTTTTTCGATGCAAGGACTTTGAACTTGCATCTCGAGGGTCTTTTTTCTGAATGGCTCCCTCCAACGAACAGCGTGCCCATTGTGGCATCAGGACTTCATTCGCCCGATTACGAGCTTATAAGGCAGTACAAGAACATATACGTCCAGACTGATCTGATAGATTTCATGACCAATCTGCGCCTTGCCGTGGACATGGTTAAGGACAAGCGTTACTTCAATGGAGTTTATTCAAACCTGGTGCATATAGAGCTGGATTACACCAACTATGACATACGCGTAAGGAATGAACTTCTTAACAAAGTCAATGTCCCACCGTTCGTGAACAATGCCGATTTCCATATTCCGGGAATGACATTCGATCAGATATTCAGGACTTATAAGGATTCCATCTTCATTGATGTCTTTTCCAACCGCCATCCTGAGCGTAATGCATACGATGGTGACTACCTGCTCTATCATAAACGTGCACTGCAGAACCTGCGCTCTTCTATCGTACTTTCGGTAAAGAAAGATATGGACAGCGACGAGATTCTCAAAAAGAGCCAGCGCCCCCAGTTTACTGCCATACGTGATGGTTTCGGTAACGGTTACGGACGTCTTCTTTGCGGTTATTTTGCATCTTATAGGACGGTGGCCCATGACCAGGCCGATTTCGTGGCGAGGGTACTCAAGGGTGAGCAGGTGGCATCGATGTCCTTTGCTAAGCACGAGCCGGATTATTATATGGATTGGGATGCAATGAAGCAGCTTGGAATGAAGAGTCGTGAATTCCGCAACGGAAGGAATATGACCGGTCACACCTTTCATATCGTGAATGCACCATTCCGTGTTATGCACCCTATCCTTTTTTTCCTTATGGTTGCGGCAGTTATTGTAGCGGTAGTGGCAATTGTGCTAATTGTCAACAATATACTGTTCAGAAAAAGGAAGCTATACAATCGTTTCCTCTCCGAGCAGTTGGAGGAGCACCGTAATATTTTCAACCTGATGTTTGATGACTCATCTGTCATAATAGTGAATGACGTTAATGACATAACATCGCTTGAGGAGCGCATTCACCCTGATGACCGGAATATCTCCATGGATATAATCAGGGGAATAGTTGAAGGGGAGAAGGTTATTGACAAGGATTTGCGCATAAGGAACATTTCCGGTAACGACTATCACTGGTGGAGATTCCTTTCGGCAGGGGTGAGTGAAAACCCATCCATAAGGAGTATGAAAGGCGTGCTCATTGATGTGGATGATTCAGTTGACAACAACAATCTTATCCAGGAAACCAGAATCCTGGCCCAGGAACTGGCCAACAAGGAGACCTTCCTAAAGAATATAAGCCATGAGATAAGGACTCCTCTCAACAGCATAGTGGGGTTCTCTCAGCTTCTTGGTGCCGATGACGGCTCCATGTCCGAGGAGGACAAGATTAAAATAGGTGATTGTATCAGGGAGAACACATTAGTACTGTCCGACATGATTGAGGATATACTTCAATACTCAAGGTTGGATAGTGGTAGGATAGATATAGACATGGTTGAGACTGAAATAGCCCCACTTATGGAGAGCATATTCTCAAGCTGGCGGGAAAGGGTTCCCGAGGGAATAGATTTTCATCTGAATGCAGGCTTCAGGAATATATTTGCCATGCTTGACCCTGTAAGGGTTTCTACCATAATAGGACATTACATAAGGAATGCAATCCGGTATACCAGTTCCGGATCCATAATTGTGGGATGGAACTACAACATATCGGACGGAATGGTTTCACTCTATGTACAGGATACCGGCATAGGCATAAGCGAGAAAAAGCAGAAACTTGTCTATAATCTGTTCTGGAAGGATGACAAGTACCAGAACGGAGTAGGGATAGGTCTCAGCATATCAAAACTATATACAGAGAAGATGAATGGATTTGTGCGCCTGCAGAGTACCGAAGGGGTGGGGAGCAGTTTCAGCTCGGTATTCAAGGCATATTTCAGAAAGGATACGCAGAATAGATGAAATACAGATCATTGTTTTTTTTCCTGACAGCTTTTTTGTGCGTTCAGGCATCTGGGCAGATCAGGAACCGTCTTGGGGTAGATGATGCAATTTTTCTCCGGTATGCCAATGGACGCATGCAGCAGTACAATCCTCAGAACATTCTGGTGGCTGATTCCCTTTACCGCCATGGAGTTTACAAGAATGACGCGAACATTAAAATGCTTGCTCTCTCTCTTGAGCTGCCCGTCAGATATTCAAGCAGGGACAGTCTCAGGGTTGAGGAGATTGTCAAGGAACTAAAGATACTATCCAATACAAATCGTAAGATAAATGATTTCTATTATCTTACCATGTATGACTATTGTAATCTGCTCATAATGGACGGCCGCATATCTGATGCCATGTTGGAGGCACGTGACATGTCAACCCGTGCTTCAGAGAAAAAGAGCCCGTCCGGTCAGATGTATGCCTATCGGATTATAGGAATCATCCAGTCCTACCGAACCAACTCGGTCCTTGCTATCAGGAACTTTGAACGGGCTGCAGATTTCTGTATTCAAGCCAAGGAGGAGCAGGAATTGCCGAACATATATATATTTATGGCACAGGAACTGATTCGTATGGGTCGTTACCGGGAAGCTGGCGATTACTGTTCCCTTGCTGAGGAATACCAGGATTTCTATCCGGCCTTAAGGGTCAAGACGGCCATGACAAGAGCCTATCTTTACGATGCAGAAGGGAGCAAGGCGGCCTTTGAAGAGAGTTACAGGAAACTTGTTTCAAATCCGCTCTACCGTGTTCAGACAGACTCCGATACCCGTATATTAATGGAGATTTGCCGTTTGCGCTCTGAGGGACGCTATCCATCAGCTTTGATAAGTGCAGATTCGCTTATTTCTGCCAAGAAAAGGTTTGAACAGAAACATGCCCTCTATGCACTTATAGACGACTGGGAAGATGCGTATGATCAGCTGCTTCAGCTCATGAATACTAAGGATTCCATATATATAGTAGTACAGAATGAAGACATGGCCATTCTTGATGCTGAGCTTAATAATGCACAACTAAGATATGAGACTGCCCGCATGAAGGCCAGACAGGAGATTGCCATCCTGCTCGGAATGATATTCCTGTTCGTGCTGGTGTCGGCCGCTATCATGGTTTCACAGTGGAATCTTAATATGAACCTTGACAATCTGCGCAGCAGGAACTTGAATTCGCTCGCATCGCGCGATGCATACCGCCGTGCCTTGGATGCTAAGGAAAAAGAGAATGAAATGAGAACCAGAATATTGCAAAACAATACCCGGATATGAACAAATCAAGTTTCAGTTTTTTCACCAAAAACAAATATGTATTTTGGGCTTTCCTGATTTTTGCTGTCGGAGGTGTACTGACCCTTCTCTGCCTGATTCAGAAAATACCGCTGATTTTTGGAGTAGCGGGAGTAGGAATACTTACGGGCGGTCTGTTCTATTTCTGTCTGCGTTTTGTTACGGAACACTCTTACAAGGAGTATTTTGAGGACAGTTACAATATAGAACATGAGACAATTGAGGAGGAAATAAAAAAATCGGCCACTTATCATCTCTATCAGGAGGCCGTCCTGAAACGCTACGAGTCAGCTTGTCGTGATCTTGGACTGACAGATGAACAACGCACGCTGCTACTTATGCTTCTCATTGAGGAGAAGAATAAGGTAGAGACTGAGTTGGCTGAGAACGGCATCAGTATCTGAAGGGCGTTTTTTTACAGTTCCTATTTCCTGGCAAGTTCCAGTTGGGTTGAAACGCAGCTTAGTATTTTTTCCAGGATAATAGGCTTGGTAATAAAATCATTGGCTCCAAGATTGAATCCCTTGACTATATCCTCGTTGGAGTTTAGGGCTGACAGCACTATTACCCTGATATTCTCTGTGTCTGCATTTGTCTTTAGTGCTTCAAGAACCTGATACCCGTCCATAACGGGCATCATTATGTCCAACAGGACAAGGTCCGGTTTCATGTCGGCAATCGTATCTAACGCCTCCTGGCCGTTGGCTGCAGTCTTGATTGTTACGTTCAGTTTAGTCAGAATCTTACGTATCAGCAGCAGATTCATTGGTATGTCATCCACTGCAAGAACAGTATAGCCGGAAAAGTCTTTGTATTGCATATAATCAACCTTTTATTTTATTTATATTTTTGAGCTGTGTAGTTATTGATTCCAGAAGGTGCTGCATAATGACTGGTTTCTGAATGAAATCAGCAGCTCCGGCAGCCTTGGTCTTGTCAACATCGTCCTGATTTGTGTAGGCGGATATCACTATAATTGGAATGGCTGCGGTATCGGGGCTTGATTTTAGCCTGTCTATGACTTCATAGCCGTCTATAACAGGCATTCTAAGGTCAAGCAGGATGATGTCAGGTTTCTCCGTGACTGTTTTCTCAATGGCTTCCTGCCCGCCCAGAGCAGGTATGATTGTAGCATGAGTCTTTTCCAGAATCTTTGTGAGCAGGTAGATATTGACCATAACGTCATCAACCGCCATAATCCTGCATCCTGAATAATCGGGAAATATATCTGTTGCCATATCGCTATGTGTTGTTTTTATCTGTTTTCTCTATTTTTTTTTGTCCAGAATGCTCTTTATACCATGCTTTGGGAGTCATACCTGTTATTTTACTGAATATGCTGTTGAATGAGGAGGCATTCGGAAAACCGCAGGCCTGTGCTACTTCTGTCTGGTTGGCATTACCGTGATGAAGAAGGTACTGTTCGGCATAGTCAACTCTCAGAGTGTTCACATAGTCCGAGAATGACATGTTGAAAGTGTTATTGACCAGTCTTGATATATAGGTTCTGTTTGTTTTGAGAACAGAGGCAACATCGGTCACTTTCAGACCTTGCCTGAGGAAGAAGAGCTCATTTTTCATGAGTGCCTCGAACCGGCTGCGTAACGAATCTTCTTCATAAGATACATCATCTTTACCGACAGTTGCAATTTCTGATAATATAGTCGTCGGATTGCTCTTTATACCGGTTTGTCCTTCGGATTCCGTTTTCTGATACGTTATGGGAGTCACATCAGTCTTCGGCTCAGATATGACAGGTTGGGCTGTCATGACAGAATAACCTTCAGGATAGTCTTCGTCATCTGTGGTAATGCTGGTCTCTTCAAAAAGAAACCACCTGGACAAAAGAATCAGGAAGAATGACAGCAGCAGACTAAAGGCCAGGCTGGCTATATACTCAAGTGTCGAAGCCGGTGCTTTGTGGAAGAACAGACGTACCAGATACATTGTGCAGCACATTACCAGAATCCATGTGAGTTGAACGGGATCTTTATCCTTGCGTTTATATAATGCACGGATAACAAAGAATACCAGTTGCATGGCTATTATTATTCTGGGAAGGATCACAGAGATGATATAAACTAGCTTGAATTCAATGCGCAAATCCGTAAAGGAAGACCACTCCTGTATGGACAGGTTATTGTAACGTTGGTATGTGAACTGGATAAAATCACCTTTACCAATGAAAATAACGAGCAGAAGCTGTATGAGAGCTAAAAAGACTGAGAACGGAATCCACATGTTTATGTGGTTCCGTTCAGGCTTGCCGTATCTCTGGTCCCTTTCTGTAATCGATATGGCCCATGGTACGAGAAGTGGTGCAATGGCAAGTTCAACTATGCCGATGATTATGTGAAACAGGTCATCTGGAGGATTACATGACAGAACAGCGTCAATGCCGGTCAGAATGAGAAGCAGTATGAAACAGACTATCTTTTTTCCAGCACATTCCACTCTGTCGTTGCCGCATGACAATGCCAGAGCAACGAGGCAAATTATAAAAGGTATGTAGTATATAGCCTCCCAATCCATAAATCAGAAGTCATCTTCCTTTACATAGATCTTTGATTCCCATTGCGTATTGCCTGAGGTATATGAGTTTTCCCAGTCGTCCACCGTGGCGGTAAACTCAATTTCCTTATAAATGGCATTCAGATTCAGTCCGAGATGAAAAATGTACTGTTTGCCGAATTCATACTCATTGCCGGGAAGAACTCCGTAGATTGGGAATTTCTGAACCTCATTCTTAAGGGCACTGTAGCGTACCCCGTAACAAGTAAAAGGTTCTACATCGAACACTACCTCAATGTACTGTTTTCCCATTTTTATTTCCTCGGGAATTGAATAGAAGCGGTTACTTTGGCCAAAATTCGAAACCAGCACATCCTTACCTACGTACATCTCATTCTCTGTCCCCACACCTACCTGGCAGTCGCCTTCATACACTACAATATCCTTGTGCATGGACTGATGTTTCCAGACTCCGTTACCTGTTCCAATCGTGTCCACGAAAATACCTTCGGTAGCTATGCCGTGGGCTATAAGTTTCCTTATACGTATATGCCCCTTAAGACTGTCGTTCTCGGTAATATCCGAAACAGCGAATCCTATATCATTGGTTATATGACGGAAAACAAGAGGTACTACATCCATATATGATATCCTACGGTTGATAGTCTGAGATACGAGAGGTCCGGCTTCGGTATCCTCGTTTTTGTATGGAATCACGTATGAACGATTCTGGTCTATCATCTGGACTTCGTCCACATGGGGATAGTAGGCACTCAGCAGAATTCTGGTGTCAAGGCTCCAAGCCATTGAGTTGAAATCAAGCGATCTGGAACCTCCGCGCTCATGTACAGGCAGATTGTCTATAAGCAGAGTGTAGTTGTTGGCATCTACCCCTACTATTCCGAACGGCTTGGAAGGATCAAGTTTGGCTTCTGATTTCGAGGAAGTGGCGTAATTTCCTCCTCCTTCAATCTCACTACGTGTTTTGACCTCACCGTCCTGTGTAATTACATAACTGAAGTTCAGACTCCCGGATTTATCTTCGAAAACAGGTCCTGTTTCATTATCTGACATACAGGATGTCAGGATTGCCGTGAACAGCAGGAACGGAATAATCAAGGGTAGTCTAAAATCATTCATATAATTTGTTTTTATGTCATTACCGCCACAAAGATAATGCTTTTTTTACAAATACAAATTTTTTCGTAATTATTTTTTTGAAAATTGTCAATTTTGAAAAAATTTGGAATTGTCAAATCCAAAACCGGCTATAACGGCAACGAAAGTAGGAACCTTGCTCCGTCAGTATATGAAATGTCAAGAAAAACATCTCCTCCCAATGTCCCGGCAAGAAGTTTACATATAGGTAACCCAAGACCGTTGCCTTGCTTGAAGGAATCAAGTTTTGTAAAACGCTCAAAAATCTCATCAGCTTTCTCAGACGGAACTCCTGGACCGCTATCAGTTACTGATATAGTCATCCTGTCGGGTCCTTCGGAACGGGAGCAGCGTATTGTTATATCGCCCTTATCTGTAAACTTACAGGCGTTTGTAAGGAGGTTGAATAGAATCTGGACAACACGGTTACGGTCTGAATGAATTGTAAAATTTTCATCAAAATCAGATTCAAACTTTAGTATTACACCTTTTTTTATATAGCTCCTTACACTATCCATAACATCGCGACACATACTGTTACACTGGAAATCGGAAATGTCAGTCTTGAGCTTGCCGCTCTCTATATCGGCCAGATTCAGTATGTCATTCACGAGAGATGTAAGAATCTCCGTGTTGTTCTTTATAAGTCCACTGTATTCAGCCTTCTCCTCATTGGTCAGCATCTCAGAATATTCAGGGTCAGAAAGAAGCTGTGAAAAACCAACGATTGCGTTCAGTGGTGTCCTGATTTCATGACTTATATTCTGGATGAATACGGACTGTATCCTTTCCGACCTTTCGGCCCGGTCACGGGCTTTTACTGCCAGATTGTTAGCTGATTGGAGCAGCCTGTTCTGTTCCCGGTTTCTTCGTGAATCCCTGATGCTTCTTATCAGTGAACCTGTAAGGATTGTAATTATTATAGCCGATGCCAGGAGAACCAGAACTATCATTCTGTGCCGGAACAGGGCAAGTTCCCTTTCTTTTTCAGCCGTCAATTCTGCGTTTTCTGATTTGAGTTTTTCATTTCCGAGACGGGTTGACATCTCGTTCAGTTCATCATCTATGGCTTCTCCGTATAAATCCATGGTTATATGGTGCAGAGTGTCTGATTCAGCCAATGCACCTTTATAGTCCTGCATATACTCCCTTATCATTCGTGTAAGCATGAATACGGACTGTGATTTCTCCTTGGATTTCGCTGTTTTTACAGCTGATTCGTACCGGCCGTTATAAGCTTCCCATAATGGTTCGTATGACAACATTGAGGTACGGGCATTGAATCCCATCCTGTTCTGATATTCCATGATTTCATGGTAAGTTGCAGCGAACTCATCATAGTGTCTGAGTCCGAACAGAGCTACTGCCTTGTTATCCAGGAGCTGTATTACGATTTTAGGGTCATTATCCTCTATGGATAGTCCCCTAACGGCATGTCTCAGGGCATTTTCAAAATCCATGTTCTTAAGACATACATTACTTGCCATGTTGTAGGCCGATGTCGCGGTTTGCGACGGAACTTTTTCCTCGTACAGTTCCGCGGCTTTCAGATAATACTCGTAAGCCTTGGAGTAATTGACTCTCTGCTGGTATAGCTTCCCGTTCTGCATCAGGCTCAGCGCCTGTCCGTAATAGTCATTTTCAGAGAGGGCTTCATTATACATAATCTCAATCATGTCTTTTGCCTCAAGCAGACGCCTCGTAGAGAGGAAATTGACTATTTCCTGGCTGTATGCAAAGTAATAATATTGCGTGAAACCGGTCCTGCGTGCCGTTTCCCTCAGTACAGTGCCCTCTGCTGCCAGTTTTTCATCATCTTTGACACTGAGAAAATAGTTGATCCTGATTACATGCGCCAGACACTCTGATTTTCCGTCCTTCAGCATAACAGCCTGTTCCAGCAGGGTGTCTGCTATCGTAAGGCATTCACTGGAAGAGCGTTTCCGGTAAGCCCTTTCAAAAATTCTGTAAAGATCATCCCTGATTCCATATCGGTTATTATAGGTCAAGGTATCATCCGGTACGTTATCCTGATTTCCATGCTGTGCATGGATTGCCGTCGGATGACAAACCAAAAGCATAACAATGAGAAGAGATGTACTGAGTGGAGTCAGTTTCATTTTCTTTTTTTTTCCGGTGTAAACTGATTCCGGACCAACGGTCCAAAGATAATGTTTTTTTATTGTAATATAAATCCGACTGTTAATAACTTGTTTGTTCAAACCTGTAGAATAATAACGGACTGATGTATTTTTGTACTTGAAACAAACCTAACATAAAACTTATTTTAAGAAATATGAACTCAGGAAACGTACGTCCGGCCTCTATGGAGCGTATCTCAACTCCGGCTATGGCCAGGGAATTCATTGACGGACAGATTAAGGAGCTGCGTGCTCAAATTGGAGACAAGAAGGTATTGCTGGCACTTTCAGGCGGTGTTGATTCATCTGTTGTTGCTGCCTTGCTCATCAAGGCTGTAGGCAAGCAATTGGTTTCAGTGCATGTCAACCACGGACTGTTGCGTAAGGGTGAGCCTGAACAGGTGGTGCGCGTGTTCCGTGATGAGCTTAACGCCAATCTGGTATATGTCGATGCTACAGACCGTTTTCTGGACAAACTGGCAGGAATTGCTGATCCTGAGCAGAAGCGCAAGATCATAGGTGCAGAGTTTATCCGCGTGTTCGAGGAGGAGGCACGCAAGCTGGAGGGAATCAGCTTCCTGGCTCAAGGTACCATCTATCCTGATATCGTTGAGTCAGGTCCGGTCAAGTCTCACCATAACGTAGGCGGTCTTCCTGATGACCTTCAGTTTGAGCTGGTTGAGCCTATCAAACTGCTCTTCAAGGATGAAGTCCGCGTTGTTGGTAAGGAACTCGGTCTGCCGGACAATATGGTGTACCGTCAGCCGTTTCCCGGTCCGGGTCTGGGCGTGCGCTGCACCGGAGCAATCACACGTGACCGTCTGGAGGCACTGCGTGAGAGCGATGCCATCCTGCGTGAGGAATTCGCCAATAACGGGCTGGAAGGTAAGGTATGGCAGTACTTTACTATTGTTCCGGACTATAAGTCAACGGGTGTAAAGGATAACAAGCGCTCCTGGGATTGGCCGGTTATCATCCGTGCGGTGAATACCCGCGATGCTATGACAGCCACCATTGAGGAAATTCCCTACAAACTCCTTCACCACATCACCCAGCGCATTATTACTGAGGTTCCGGGAGTAAACCGCGTCCTCTATGACCTTACTCCGAAACCCACCGGCACAATCGAGTGGGAGTAATACAAAATAGTACAATTGGGGTCAGACCCAAATTGTACTATTTTTAGTTGAAAGGCAGTCTTTAAGCTGCTTCCAGGCTGTAATCACTCTGCTTCCAGGCTGCTTCTATCCATACTCAAGGGGTATGGCTGGACTATGGCTGGACTATGGCTAGACTATGGCTAGACTATGGCTAGACTATGGCTGGACTATGGCTAGACTATGGCTAGACTATGGCTAGACTATGGCTGGACTATTGGTAGAGCGGTAAAAAACCGGTTAATAAAAGGGCCAGAACCTGAGACTCTTTTTTCCCTTTTGTAATTATAAGTGAGTATTGACTCTGTAATTTTTATGGAGTAATTTTGTGGCCAAAATCAGCTGGGTATGACTTTACGTGAGTTGAAGATTGGTGAGAGTGCTGTGGTTGCGGCAGTTGGGGGCGAGGGTGCCTTGCGCCAGCATTTTCTTGATATGGGACTGCTGCCGGGTGTTGAGGTTAAGCTGCTTAAGTTTGCCCCGATGGGGGATCCCATGGAGCTTCTGGTTCGTGGATATACACTCTCTCTTCGTCTTGAAGAGGCTGCTCATATAGAAATGTACAAAAGGGGACAGGCCCCAATTGTACAGCCTGCGTCAATATCGGACTCGGATTTCGGTTATAATCTGGCACTTCATGAGCATAACTCTCATCCCGGATTGGGTGAGGCCGGTAAATATCACGATCCGACTCATGAGAATGCGGTTCCCAAAGGTACGGTGCTGAAGTTTGCTTTGGCAGGTCAGCAGAACTGCGGAAAGACAACGCTTTTCAACCAACTGACGGGTTCCAATCAGCACGTGGGAAACTTTCCGGGCGTAACTGTGGACCGCAAGGACGGGCAGATAAAAGGACATCCGGATACGCTGGTTACGGATCTGCCGGGCATATATTCGCTATCGCCGTACACTCAGGAGGAGACAGTTTCGCGCCGGTTCATACTGGAGGAGAAACCTAACTGTATCATTAATATTGTGGATGCCACCAATATTGAACGTAATCTTTATCTGACGGTTCAACTCATGGAACTGGGTGTGCCTATGGTGCTGGCTCTCAATATGATGGATGAGCTGACCGGTAACGGGGGATCTGTTCGTGTCAATGAGATGGAACGTATATTGGGCATTCCGGTCATACCCATATCGGCCGCCAAGAGCGAGGGTATTCAGGAACTGGTGGAGCATGCAATTCATGTAGCTGAGTATCAGGAGGTTCCGGCTCGTACTGATTTCTGCACCAAGGATGATCACGGCGGTGCTGTTCACCGATGCCTGCACAGCATAATGCATCTTATTGAGGATCATACCGAGCGGGTAGGCATTCCCCAACGTTTTGCAGCGGGTAAGCTGGTGGAGGGTGACCAGACTGTGCTTGATGCTCTTGATCTTTCCGGTAACGAGAAGGAGATGATGGAGCACATTATCCTGCAGATGGAGGAGGAGAGGGGAATGGACCGATCAGCCGCCATGGCCGATATGCGTTTTTCATTTATAGAGCGCCTGTGCTCCCAGACGGTTGTAAAACCCCGCAAGAGCCGTGAGTACATCCGAAGCAAGCGTATTGACAGGATTCTGACCGGTCGCTGGACAGCAATACCTATTTTCTTGATAGTCATGTGCCTTGTGATATGGCTGTCTATAGATGTGATAGGTGCACCGCTACAGGATTGGCTGGATCAGGGTATTCAGTGGCTTGCCGGTATATGTGTGGCTGGCCTAAAAAAGGCTGATGTGAGCCCCGCAATAGTATCGCTGGTTGAGGACGGCATTTTTGGCGGCGTGGGCAGCGTGCTGAGTTTTGTACCTATTATTATAATCCTGTTCTTTTTCCTGAGTCTGATTGAGGACAGCGGTTACATGGCCCGTATAGCCTTTGTGACCGATAAGCTGCTACGCAAACTGGGTCTTTCCGGACGTTCCATCGTACCGTTGCTCATAGGTTTCGGCTGTTCGGTACCGGCTGTGATGGCCACCAGGACGCTGCCTTCGGCCCGTGACCGCAAGCTGACCATCCTGCTTACTCCGTTCATGAGTTGCAGTGCCAAGATTCCCATCTACGGATTCTTTACCAATGCGTTCTTCCCGGGGCACGGCGGTCTGATTCTGGCCGGGCTCTATCTGCTTTCCATACTTGTGGGCATACTTGTGGCGCTGGTTACCAAGCTGTTCCGTAAGAATTACGTGGCTGCGCCTTTCGTGATGGAGTTGCCCAATTACCGTATGCCGGGCATGAAGAATGTGAGTCATCTGCTTTGGGACAAGACCAAGGATTTCTGCCAGCGTGCGTTTACTGTGATTTTTGTGGCCACTATCGTTATCTGGCTGCTGCAGACGTTCGATTTCCGATTCAATATGGTAGAGGAGGGCGAGGGCTCAATGATGGCTTGGGTTGCAGGTGTGCTGGAGCCGCTGTTCCGCCCGCTTGGCTTGGGCGACTGGCGAATCGTCACATCATTTGTGAGTGGATTCCTGGCAAAGGAGAGCGTGGTTGCCACGATGGAGGTGCTGGGGGTAACCGAGACGCTGACCGTTGTCACCGCCGTTCCGATGCTGATATTCAGCCTTCTCTACACGCCCTGCGTTGCCGCCATCAGCAGCATCCGCCGCGAGCTTGGTGACCGCTGGGCCATCTACGTAGTAATATTCCAGTGCGCCATTGCTTGGGTAGTTGCCTGGCTTGGCTACTTAATTGCATCGGCCGTATTATGAACGCTGCGACCATAATATCAATCATAATAATAGCGCTACTTGTTATAGCAGCGCTATTCTCCGTTCATAGCAACCGCCGCAAAGGCAAATCCTGCTGCGGTTGTCCTGTTTCCGGATTCTGCAAAAAAGAAGGAAAACTTTAAGGGTATAGTCTCCAGAACTACGGCCCTTCGGGCCTATCCCATTGTCTTCCAGCCAATGGGAAGACCTTTTTTATTTTTGCTATCGCAAAAAGCCTTCGGCAGGGGCCCCTCCCTCTAACGTGCCGAGGGTGGCGACGGTTCTCGAGACTATACCCTTAAAGTTTTTGTGCGTATAGGATTCTTTCTGCAGATGGTTCCTAATTCGGGGGTTTCAAATAGCAGACTTCAGCTCATGAAGGCTTCTACATCATCGAGATGGTAAGGAATGATGTCAGCACCAAGGACGCGACAGCCGGTAGAGGTGATGAGGATGTCATCCTCAATGCGGATGCCACCAAAGTCGCGGTACTTCTCTATTGCATCGTAGTTCAGGAAGTCCATGTGCATCTTTTCGGCCTTCCATTTGTCAATGAGGGCGGGGATGAAGTAGATGCCGGGCTCATCGGTCATTACGAAACCGGGCTGGAGACGACGGCCGCATCTTAAGCAGTTGGTTCCGAACTGCTCCGATGGGCGCACCTCATCGTCAAAACCGACGTAGATCTGGCCCAGGCCCTCCATATCGTGCACGTCCATTCCCATCATGTGGCCCAGACCGTGCTGCAGGAACATGGCGTGTGCCCCGGCTGCTACGGCGTCATCGGTATTGCCCTTCATGAGGCCCAGGTCTTTCAATCTATCAGTCATGAGGCGGCATACGTCCAAGTGCATGTCCATCCATTTCATGTCGGGACGGGCACGTTCAATTACCAGGTCGTGGCAGGCCTCGACGATTGAGTAGATATCGCGCTGTTTCTGAGTGAATTTGCCGCTGATGGGCATGGTGCGGGTGTTGTCGCTGCAGTAGTTGTTCACGGTCTCGGCGCCGGCATCGACCAAGAGCAGACGGCCGGGCTCAAGAGGCTTGAGTGACGGGTCACCGTGGAATATCTCGCCGTGCATGGATACTATGCTGTTGAATGAAACCTTGGCACCCTGACTCATGGCTATACCCTCCATCAGGCCCCCGATTGATTTTTCGGTAACTCCAGGCTTGCAGGCCTTCATGGCGCCGGTATGCATTAGGTAACCTATAGCCATTGCACGCTCTATCTCAGCTATCTCCGCATCGGACTTGACGGAACGCATGCTGACGACAGCCTTGATGAGTTTGACAGATGCTGCGGCACGGGTCTCGAGAGGGTGTATGCCGAGCATATCGGACAACAGGATCATGTGGTCATGACGGTAGGGCGGCAGGAAATGGATCTCACGGCCCTGTTTGCGGGCAGCTGCTGTCATTTCAGCCAACTTGCAGAATGGGGCGCTGTTACTTATGCCGCACTCGGCAGCCAAATCGGCCACTGACGGGACGAATCCGGTCCAGATGATGTCCTCAATGTCTATGTCATCGCCCAATAACCACTCCTGACCGCTGTCGGCATCTATTACAGCAGCCAGTGAATCACGGTCTTGTCCGGTGTAGTATAGGAATGAGCTGTCCTGTCGGAATGTGTAGCCATTGGCAGGATAGTTGCACGGGGCGTTGTTATTACCCATAAGGATGATGAGTCCGCTGCCTACTTTCTCCCTGAGAACGGTGCGGCGCTTAGAATAGGTGATAGAGTCAAAAAGCATAAATCTCGTATATTCAGATATGTTTTTCTGCAAAAATAGTATAAAACTGTGTGTAAACAAATACCCGTCAGCGTTTAACTTTTCGGCTTTTTCATAATCATAATAATGAACGTTAATATAATTAAGGTGACATGAAGAGAATTACAGTCATATTTGCTTTGGCTTCCCTTGGGATGGCAGGAGTCTCCGCCCAGGGTCTTAAGGTAGAGAGCGAAACTCTCAACTACAGTCTCTATGTGGGTCCCCTCAAGGGTGGTGAGGCCAAACTCGTCTCCAGGAAAGTGAACTATCAGGGTGAGGAGACTGTCAGGATGGACTTGATAGCCAACACTACAAAGGTGGCCGATAAGATATACAGCCTTCACGATACACTGACCACATTTCTCCGTGTCGCTGATTCCCGTCCCGTACGTTTCCAGAAGCATTGTTATGAGGGCGATGACATAGTCCGCGAGAAGGCCGATTTCAATGTTCTTTCTGACGGAACCTATAGTGTCGCCATGCGCAAGGACTATAAGAACGGACGGGTCAAGGAACATACTGAAACCAGTCGGGAACCTGTATACGATATGGTGAGCATAGTAGCTTTCGCGCGTTCCATCAACCCCTCATCGCTCAGGGTGGGGCAGCGTCTCGGTTTCAAACTGGCCAGCTCAGCTGAAATCAAGGACGAATGTCTTGTCTATCATGGCAAGGAGCAGGTCAAGATTTCAGGAAATAAATACAACTGCATGATATTCAGACTTGTGGAACATGTCATGGAGAATGGTAAGAGCAAGGATAATAATGTGCTTACCATCTATGTGAACGATGATCCGTCGCGTACCATAATACAGATGGACATAAAGTTCAAGGTGGGTGCGGCTAAGGTTAAGATCAATCCCTGATCCGGTATTCAGTGAAACTGACCCTGAACAACGCGCGTTTCTGAACAACTGCAAATAAACTTTTGCAGTTGTAAACAGTCATATTAATCAGGAATCTGTTTATATTTGTTCCTTGAAACTTGAACATAACCAAATAAATATTAACAACCTTAATACTTAACTAAAACAATGAACAAGAGAATTCTTTCAGCAGCATTCATGGCAGTGCTCTGTGTTTCAGCTTTTGCCGCAAAGAAAGACAAGAAAAGTGAGCCTGAACTGCTTCTCGGTGTAAAGTCAGGTGTATTAACCATGTCCAATGAAATGGGTAATTTCCGTAACGGCGGAGGTTTCGGTGGAGGAAACTTCGGTGGAGGAAACTTCGGTGGTGGCGGCTTTGGTGGCGGCGCTGCAATGGGCCAGGGCGGACGTGGCGGTCAGGGCGCACCCGGAGGTCAGAGAGGTCAGGGTGGTGAAGGCGGACAGAGAGGCCAGCGCCAGATGAATTTTGACCCGAGCCAGATTGTTACCAAGATATATTTTGATGATTACGGAAAGAAAACCGTGACTGTAACCTCACGTGGTGAGGCCGGAACATCGCGTTCTCTCGTTATTGACAATGAGACATATAACATAAATGATGAAGAGAAGACAGCCACCAAGATGCCTCAGTTCGGTCGTCGTGGAGGCGGAAACGCGCAACGTGGCGGTGGAATGGGTATGGGATTCGCCATGGGTGGTTCCAGTGCCGTTACTCCCATGTTTGACTGGGAGAACCTCGATGCCAAGACCATTAAGAAGAACAAGATAAAGGAGCTGGGTGAAGAAGAAGTAGCCGGAGTGAAATGCAGGAAGTATTCATTCAAGGTTTCCAATCAAGGCTATACTACGGAGCAGACAGTATGGATATACAAGAACATCACCATGAAGAGCGAGACGGAATCTGACTGGGGAACCATGGGACAGTCGGTTTCCAAGCTTGAAGAGACCGATGTCGATCCGGCCCTGTTCCAACTTCCTGCCGACTACAAGGTTGAAGAGTTGCAGATGGGTGGCTTCGGTGGTGGTGCCGGTGGCTTCGGTGGTGGTGCCGGTGGCTTCGGTGGTGGTGCCGGTGGCTTTGGCGGTGGTGCCGGCGGCTTTGGCGGTGGTGCCGGCGGCTTCGGTGGCGGAGGCGGCTTTGGCGGTGGTGCCGGTGGCTTTGGCGGTGGATTCTGATATGGAACTCAAGAATATTCTGACGGCGCTTTCATGCGCAGCCATCGGGGTTATTCTAACCTCTGCTGATATTTACAGAGACCCTTCACAACCTGCTGAGAAACGTGCTGCCGATCTTGTCGGCAGACTCTCTCTTGAGCAGAAGGTGTCACTCATGCAGAACTCGTCACCTGCCATTCCTGAGTTCGGAATCAAGGCTTACGACTGGTGGAACGAAGCCCTTCATGGGGTGGGACGTGCCGGACTGGCCACAGTCTTCCCGCAGGCCATAGGTATGGCTGCATCGTTTGATGATGTCCTGCTGCTGGATGTATTCTCTGCAGTCAGTGACGAGGCACGTGCCAAATCCGCACAGTTCGGAAGTAACGGTGAGCTCAGACGCTATCAGGGTCTGACGTTCTGGACTCCTAATGTCAACATTTTCCGTGATCCACGTTGGGGACGTGGACAGGAGACATATGGTGAGGATCCATATCTCACTTCGCGTATGGGCGTTTCGGTGGTAAAGGGCCTGCAGGGCCCAAGCGACATATCCAAGTATGATAAACTCCATGCCTGTGCCAAGCACTTTGCCGTTCACAGTGGTCCTGAATGGAACCGCCATGAGTTCAATGCCGAGAATATTGAACCGCGTGACCTGCGCGAGACTTATCTGCCAGCTTTCAAGGCTTTGGTTCAGGAGGCCGGAGTCAAGGAGGTGATGTGCGCCTATAACCGGTATGAAGACGATCCGTGCTGCGGAAGCAACCGCCTGTTGCAGCAGATCCTGCGTGACGAGTGGGGCTTCAAGGGCATTGTATTGTCTGACTGCTGGGCTATCAACGATTTTTATACCAAGGGTCATCACGAGACTGAGCCCGATGCCAAACATGCCACCGCAAAGGCCGTTCTGACCGGAACAGACCTGGAGTGCGGCAGTTCATACGGGGCACTTGTACAGGCTGTGAAGGACGGACTTATTAAAGAGTCAGATATTGATGTTTCACTCACGAGGCTTCTCACTGCACGTTTCGAGTTGGGAGAGATGGATGAGGATGTTGAATGGAACAGAATTCCATACAGCGTTGTTGATAGCAGGGAACACAGGGAATTGGCTCTCAGGATGGCTCAGGAAAGCATGGTTCTGCTTAAGAACAATGGCTTGTTGCCTTTGAAGCGCGGGACCAGGGTGGTTGTCATGGGGCCTAACGCCAACGATTCCGTCATGCAGTGGGGTAACTATAACGGCACGCCGTCCCACACCGTGACTCTGCTTGAAGCAATTCGCAGGATGGGTGGACAGGTGGAATATCTTAAAGGTTGTGACTATGCTTCGAACATGCTATCCCTTGTCAGTCTTTTCAGTCAGTGCAGTGCAAGTGGTCTTCAGGGCTTTGATGCCAAGTACTGGAACAACGCCCGTGGAATGGGTGAGCCGGACGTGCTCCGTCACAACACTACACCTCTTCGTTTTGCCACAGCAGGTGCCACTGTCTTCGCACCTAACGTGAATCTTGAGGACTTTGCTGCTGAATACAATTCGGTCTTCCATGCCAATAAAGATGGTGATGTAGCTTTCTACATGCAGAATCAGGGCAATGCTATGATTTATGTTAACGGGAAACTGGTGGCTGTCGGCCGTAACGGTGATATTGCCAAGAAGGTATATACCCTTGATGCAAAGGCCGGTGAGGACTATGAAATCAGGATAACCTTCAACTGCCGCAAGGGGGAGGCCTCACTCTCCTTTGACCTGGGGTATGAGGAGGAGATAAGCATCGAAAAAACCGTCGCTGTCACTGCTGATGCCGATGTGATTATTTTTGCAGGTGGTATCTCACCTTCGCTTGAAGGCGAGGAGATGCCGGTCAGTATTCCCGGATTCAAGGGAGGTGACCGTACCGCAATAGAGCTTCCCGCAGCCCAGATTGAACTGATTCAGGCTCTCAAGAAGGCCGGACGCAAGATCGTGTTTGTGAATTTCTCAGGTTCGGCAATCGGACTTGCTGAAACAGAGCCTTCATGTGATGCCATACTTCAGGCATGGTATCCCGGTCAGGATGGAGGTACAGCCATTGCATCAGTCCTTTATGGTGAGTATAATCCAGCAGGTCGTCTGCCAGTGACATTCTACAGGAGCACCAGTCAGCTCCCGGATTTTGAGGATTACTCCATGAAGGGACGCACCTATCGTTACATGAAGGAGAAACCTCTATATCCTTTTGGATACGGATTGAGCTACTCTTCATTCAGCTACGGCAAGGGAAAGCTTTCCGCCAGATCAGTCAGTTCTGATAACGGTATCATTCTTACCGTTCCTGTAACCAACAACGGCTCCATGGACGGACAGGAGGTGGTGCAGGTCTATCTGTGCCGTCCTTCCGACAAGGAGGGACCATCACATGCACTGCGTGCCTTCAAGCGTGTGGATATCCCCAAGGGTGCAACCGTGAATGTGGAGTTTGAACTCACTCCCAATCAGTTTGAATGGTTCGATGACCGGCATGACCAGATGCGCCTCATCCCCGGCAAGTATGAACTGCTTTACGGCGGATCATCCGATATGGATGGGCTGAGCAAGCTGAAAGTTACCGTCAGGTAATTCTACTCTATTATTTCCAACTGTCTGAGTAGAGCCTCAGGCTGTGGGTCATGTCCCCGGAACTCACGGTATAGTACAGCAGGATCCACGCTTCCTCCCTGTTCAAGCAGGTGACGGAACTTTCCGGCTGTTTCCTTGTCGAAAATACCCTTCTCCTTGAACAGGGAGAATCCGTCAGCGGCAAGTACTTCGGACCATTTGTATGAGTAGTAGCCTGCTGCATATCCACCACTGAAAATATGTGAGAATGAGGTGGATATGATGCAATCATCGACAGGAGGCATTACATCCGTATTCTTCAGGGCATCCTTCTCGAAACGTATGACCGTCTCGCTTACCGGGGCGGTAAGCGTGTGCCATGACATATCGAGCACTCCAAACTGAATCTGACGCATGTGATAGTAAGCCGACATATAGTTCATGGAGGCCTTAATCTTGCTGATCATCTCGTCCGGTATGGGCTCGCCGGTCTTGTAATGACGCGCGAATGTATTCAGATATTCTTTCTCGTAGCCCCAGTTCTCCATTATCTGTGAAGGCAGTTCCACAAAGTCATGATCCACGTTGGTGCCGGTCTGTGAGGGATAGCGGCCCTTGGCCATTATCCCGTGCAGTGAATGTCCGAATTCATGCAGCATAGTGGTGAACTCGTCATGGGTGAGTAGTGAGGGGCTGTCGGCCGTAGGCTTGGTGAAGTTCGTCACAAGACTTATGAATGGACGTTCTTCCACACCGTTCTCAATTTTCAGTCCACGGAATTCTGTCATCCAGGCTCCGCTGCGCTTACTGGCGCGTGGGAAGAAATCGGCATAGAAGAGTGCCAGGTGTGAGCCATCGGCATCGCTCACCTCATATACTTTTACATCCGGATGATAGACTGGTACATCAATAGGTTTGAAACATATTCCGTACAGACGGTTGGCCAGACTGAAAATGGCGTCAATGCAGTCTTCCAGTCGGAAATAGGGTTTCATCTCCTCTACGCTCAGGTCATATTTCTCCACTCGCAGTTTCTCTGCCCAGTAGCTGAAATCCCAAGGCATTATCCTGTCGCCTTCAAATCCCTTGCTTTTGGCATAACGGTTCAGCTCCTCCAGCTCTTCTGTCGCTACTGGTTTAGCCGGTTCGGACAGCTTACCAATGAAATCCCATACGGCAGTGCCGTTCTTGACCATACGTTCCTCAGTCTGGTAGTCGGCAAAATCCTTATATCCCAAAAGGGCCGCTTTCCTGTATCGCAGGTCCACAATCTTCTTTATGGTCTCGCAGTTGTCCCATTCATCGCCGTAAGCGCGGGTGTTGTAAGCCCTGTAGTATTTCTCGCGAAGGTCTCTGCGGTCACTGTATTTCATGAATCCGCCGTAGCTTGGCGCAGACAAGTCAAACAGCCATCCGTCAACACCCTTTTCCTTGGCGGCCAGGGCGGACATCTCCCTTACAAAACCGGGAAGTCCGGCCAGTTCTGCATCATCATGAAGGATCATGCTGAAGGCATTGGTGGAAGAGAGCTGGTTCTTCTGGAACTGCAGGGTGAGCAGGGAGAGCTCTTCCTCGATGGCGGCGTATGTCTTCTTGTCCTCCACGCTGAGGTTGGCTCCGCTGCGCTCGAATGATTTGTAGGTGTCAGTCAGAAGTTTTAACTGAGCTGGGTCAAGATTAAGTGAACCCCTCTGTTCATATACCTTCCTGACTCGTTCAAACAGCTTTTCATTAAGGCTGATGTATATGGAGTATTCGGTCATCATGGGCGATATCTCTTCAGCTATCTGCTGGAGGGTGTCGTTGGCATCGGCCTCAAGCAGATTGTAAAATATGCCGCTAACCTTATTGACCGCACTTCCTGCATAGTCCAGAGCCTCAATGGTGTTGCTGAACGAAGGTTCTTCGCGGTTGTTCACTATGGCGTCTATTTCGGCCTTTCCTTCCTTTACTGCCTGTCTGAACGCCGGGATGTAATGCTCTTCGGAGATCTTGTCAAATTGCGGTGCCCCGTAAGGTAGCGGGGACGGGGTGAGTAATGGGTTGTTCTGCATAGTGCACGCTGTCAACAGCGTCATGACTGACGCTATACAAATGAATAATCTTTTCATTAAATAATTATAAAGGTGTATTGTTTTTGCAAATTTACAAAAACATACTATCTTTACCGCAATTATTACATAATCAAATGAGAGTTCGCGTCATATTTTCTTTGCTGACAGTCATATTCTACCTATCCTCAGCGCGGGCTCAGGATGTCAGTTACAATGCTGTTTACCGGGTTGACGGTGAGGATTCCTCAGGTGAGACATACCGTTCACACGTTAACATTGAATCCATGAATGTTGACGAGAGTGCTGTCCTGGCTGAAAATGAAGCCATGCTCATTCTTACTTCCGTCCGCGTGAACAAGACCGGAGGAGTATTGTCATCGGTGCAGCTTCGTGAACAGTATGGGGTGAATTCGGCAGTGCTCGCTACCGGGGGAAGCAATGTCCTTATAGAAAACCCTACGGTAAACGTCCACGTCTCGCAGGCCGATGCCGTAACATCCCAGGGTGCTGGAACATCAGTAACTGTCAAGGGAGGCCAGATCAATCTTACCCGTGATATGTCAACCGGCCTGAGAGCCGTGAAGGGTGGTTTGCTGACAGCTGAAAAGACATCTGTCTCCACTTTGGGAAACCACAGTCCCGCTGTGTCTGCAAGCTTACCTGAAAGCAGAGTCGTTGTGAACGGGCTTAAGGGTAGCACCAACGGAGTCAGTTCCCCTCTGTTCCATGTGTCGGGAGAGCTCTCCGCTTCAGGATGCTTCATGGAATCCGGTGCATCCCAGATATCCACTGTGGAGGGTAGTGGCAGTCTCTCCATAGAGGATTGTGAGTTCATGGGAGGCAACTATTGCGGATTCCTGGTGTTTTCATCGGATGCAAGGACTGGTCAGGCCGAGTCAAACATTGCTCTTAAAGGATGCAGGATATCAGTTAAGGATGGTCCTTTCATTTACGCCACAAATACGGATGTATATGTCCGCATGGAAAAGAATTCCATTTCCAACAACTCCCGGATACTGTTGCGTGCCCAGAAAGATGACTGGGGAAAAGAGGGTGAGAACGGTGCCAGGGTGACAATTGATGCCGTAAAACAGAAACTGGACGGTGATATTCTCATTGACGATATAAGTGCAGTCAGGATAAATCTCGGCAAGGGGAGTTCATTGAACGGGGCTGTCAATCCGGAGGCCAATCCCGGTGCCGAGGCCCGGTTATTTATCTCAAAGGGCGCATCATGGAATCCTAAAGATATTTCGTATGTCACATCAGTTGAGTTTGAGGAACCGGTCGCAAAAGGAATAAAACGCATAAAGAGCAGGAATGATATTGTCTATGATTCCGGTGATCCGGCCAACAGTAAGCTTGAAAGTAAGCAGTACAGACTTGGCGGAGGCGGCTTGCTCAGACCTATGTAAGTAGATGATTCAGAATGGAAAAACAGTATAAATTGCCTATCAGGGCACTGAAGGGTGTCCTTTTACCCGTCATAATTGCAATGTCGTTGTTCGTTTCCTGTTTTTGGGAACACCATCATCACAATACTCAGGAAGAATCCAGAACCGTCCTTATCTATATTGCTGCCGACAATAACCTGTCCAGGTTTGTCAACATGAATATCAGCCAGATGAGATATGCGGCCAAATCATTTCCCGAGAACTCCAATCTTATCGCGTATGTGGATAAACAGAATATTCCCCCAATGTTACTGCATATAACGTATAACTCCGTTGACACCATCAGTGTATATGAGGAGTTGAATTCAGCTGACCCTTCCACTCTCAGTATGGTGATAGACGAGGTCAAGACCCGCTGGAAAGCTGAACATTACGGACTGGTGCTATGGTCGCACGGGATGGGATGGGTTCCCACATCCCAGTTGCACAATGTGGCCAGTGTAATGGGATATGCCCCGTCACGTGATTCAGGGAGGGACAATTCACCTCTGTATGAGAAACATCCTGATGTGAGGGATATGTTCGCACCTGAAACCAAGGGCTTTGGTTTTGAAAGGTTTCCTGACGATGATTCCCCATATTCAAGCATGGATGTTAATGAGTTGGCTGAAGCCATCCCGGATGACCTTTTCGAGTTCATTATTTTTGACACGTGTTATATGGGATGTGTGGAGCTTGCTTACGCCTTCAGGAACAAGGCTGGCTGGTTTGTCTCTTCATCATGTGAGATACTTGGTCAGGGATTCCCGTATCATGAACTAACAGTCGATATAATGAAGGCTGATATGATGTCTGTCTGCAGGAAATATTTTGAGCACTATGACAAAGAAATAGGATTTGACCGTCTGGGAACCATATCGCTTGTGGATTGCAGTGCCCTGGATGAACTTGCTGACTGTTTCAGTAAGATTGTTGCGCAGATAGATGACTATTCATCGCTCGACGAGGACTCCATCCAGCATCTGGACCGTTTCTGGCCAAATCATGTCTTCTTTGATATGGTTGACCTGGTGGAGCATGTCTGCACTGACAGGGAACTGCTTGATGAATTCAGGATATTGACAAAAAAAAGCATCCCATATTCTGCAAGCACACCATTTATCTTTGAGGGAGAACTGTATGAGATACCTATAGAAAAGTTTTGCGGACTGAGCATGTATTATCCGTTCGGGGATAATGAGGAGCTGAAGAGTGAGTACCGCAAGCTGGAATGGAGTATAAAAACCGGTTATACAGATTATGTCCAAATCATACGAGGAGATTAACGAAAAGATCCGTAAAGGCAAGGCCGTCGTCCTGACGGCCGAGGAAGTGTCCGGTATGGCCCGGACCATGAAACCCAAAGAGATTCTTGAGAAAGTAGATGTAGTGACGACAGCCACGTTCGGGGCCATGTGCTCCAGCGGCGCGTTCCTGAATTTCGGTCACGCTGATCCACCCATCCGGATGGAGAGGATTGAGATTAACGGAGTGCCTGTAAGCGGGGGGCTGGCTGCTGTGGATACGTTTGTGGGTGCTACTGACTGCAATCCGCAGAACCCCACATACGGCGGAGCACACATAATCCAGGAGCTGATTGAAGGCCGGGAGCTAACCCTTGAGGCTTGGGGCAAGGGGACTGACTGCTATCCCCGCAAGCACATAAAGACCCGGATAAGCCTGAAGAGCATCAATGAAGCTATCCTGATGAATCCCCGTAACGCATATCAGAACTACAATGTAGCCGTAAACTCTACGGACCGCACCCTATACACCTATATGGGCACCCTGCTGCCTCACATGAAGAATGCCTCTTACAGTTCAGCCGGTGAACTATCACCGCTGCTGAATGACCCTGAATGCCGTACCATCGGCCTGGGTACACGTATCTTCCTTTGCGGTACCCAGGGTTATGTGGTATGGAACGGTACCCAGTTCAACTGTTCCAAGCCGCTCAATGAATACGGTGTTCCCATGGGTAATGCCCGCACACTCGCGCTTATGGGTGAGATGCGTGAAATGTCGTCAGAGTTCCTGCGCGGAGCCTATTTTGAGAAATACGGTGTGACCATGTATGTGGGTGTGGGTGTCCCCATACCTCTGCTTGATGAGGACCTGGCTCACAGAGTCAGTATCAGGAACAGCCAGATAGATACCTTCATTGAGGATTACGGCTGCAAGGGTGACCTTATAGGCAAGGTTAACTACGAGCAGCTGCGTTCCGGTGAGATAGAGTTCATGGGCAAGAGGATACATACCGCTCCGCTGTCAAGCCTGTTCAAGGCACGTCAGATAGCCGCCATCCTTAAGGACTGGATTTTGAAAGGACAGTTCGAGCTGACAGCTCCGGTACGTCCCATGCCTAAAGGAACATCACTCCGGGGCCTTAAGGAGATTAATCAGTAAATCATAAGGTCATGACAAAGAAAATAGTCGTATCATTTCCCGATGGCGAGGCAAGCCGCCCGCTTATCTATGAGCTGATTAAGAAATATGACATCATGGTCAGCATCATCAAGGCCGACATTGACGGAGGACGTCGCGGTAAGCTGGTGCTTGAACTTGACTCTGACTCTGACCATATAGCTCAGGCCATTGATTTCATGGTTAAGAGCGGAGTGGATGTCAGTCCGCTTGAGACCAAGATCAGTTTTGACGATACCAGATGCATAAGTTGCGGGGCGTGCACCTCAGCCTGTCCGTCAGGGGCGCTCTCCATCAACGGACCTGATTGGAAACTCAGATTCCAGCCTGATAAGTGTGTGGTCTGCAAACTCTGTATCACATCATGCCCGCTGAAACTCTTTAAGATAGAATTTGCTGACTGAATCATAATGGAATATAAGGAGCGCAGTTACCGCAGCCGTTTTTCAGATAATGGCCGACGCTGGTTCTGTGTCAGGTTCCTGGAATCGGATTTATGGATAGGGATAGATAATGGCTCCTATCATGCATCTATGGAGCAGGAGGCTTACACCGCTCTTGTGGAACTGCGCCGTTCCATGGATGCCTATCTGATTTCGGACCATTTGTATAAAAGTGCGCTCATTCCTTATGATGCAGGCGTTGAGGCTCCTTCCATCCTAAAGTATATGTCTAAGGTCAGCCACAAGACAGGAATAGGGCCCATGAGCGCTGTCGCAGGCGCTGTCGCCCTTTATGTGGCGGAATTCATAAAGGAACGCTTCGGAGTGGGGGAAGTGATTGTGGAGAACGGCGGTGATATATACGCTGACGTGCGGGAGGATATGGATATTGCGGTTTTTGCCGGAGAGTCCCCGCTCTCGGAAAGGGTGGGGCTGCACATCCCCGCATCGGCATTCCCTCTTGGGATATGCACCTCCAGCGGAACTGTAGGACCGTCACTCAGCCTTGGCCGTGCTGATGCCGTCATGATTGTGTGCCGGGATGTCCTGCTGGCTGACAGTTACGCCACCGCCATGGCCAACCGTATCCGGACTGCCGCTGACCTTCAGCCGGTAATAGACTCTATCCGTACCGTTCCTGATATCCTTGGTGCCCTTGCCGTCAAGGATGACCGCATGGCGGTATGCGGGCAGTTTGAGTTGAGGTTGTTCAGGAATGACCATCACCAAGGCCCTCTCCCGTGAGAAGTTCCTGGATACTATTTTGAAGAGTATGTGTGCTTGTTCCCATAAATTTTCTAACTTAGCGGTAACTGAACCCATGAGCCTTGAGGTTTGCGGCCTTAGTTGCCAGGATCCATCTTCTGCCTCTTTCGTTCAGTGTGGACATATACGCCAAATCGCTTGGCAAAAGGACTTCTGGAGGAGTTTTCGTAATCAATATGATATCTACGCGCACCGGTACACGTGCCACCATAATAACAACAAACCTCCTGTTCACACGCTGGGAGGAGGTAATTAAGGACAAGGTATTGTGCTCTGCTTTGGTTGACAGACTATGCCACAAGGCTCACATGGTCAACATGACAGGACAGTCATACAGGGTAAGAGAAACTCAAAAAATGCTGAAAAACTTGGATTAATTATGCGGCTTGCTTATCTTTGAAAACTGACCATCAAGTGGTCCCTTTTTTAATGCAATTTTGGTGGAAAACCGAATTGTTATTTACATTGAGGTAAGGAATTATCTATATGACTAAACGTTTCTATATCCGTTTCGCCATACTGTCAGTTGTACTGCTCAGTATTGCAGGTATGTCTCAAGCCCGCAATATCCGGGTGGTTAACCTTGAAAATGAAGTGGTGCGTAAATTCATGTCGCACGGACCGTACAGCGGGTTCGGGACAGAGGCCAGTTATTTTGACAATAGTGAGGAATTTCCGTCGCGGTATGCCTGGGACAAGCCTCAGGCTGTGGAGATTGATTGGAAAGGCAGTGCCGATGACACCTACACCATAACCCTGTCCGAGAGCCGAAAGGCAGGCAGGAAAGGCCGGAGCGTTCTCACGGACAAAGTGACCGGAACCAGCTATAGTCTGACTAACCTCATCCCGCAGAGATACTACACATACAAGGTCAGGAAAGGCTCCAGATTGGTTCTCAGGGGAAAGATCCGGACGGAGGGACAAGTGCGTATGCTCAGCATCAACGACTGCGTTAACGCTCGTGACCTGGGAGGATGGAGTACCATTGACGGCCGCAGGGTCAGGTACGGACTGCTGTTCCGCACCGGGAGCATAGACGGGGAATACCACGGTGACTGCGGAGACAACTGCGGTGGTGCCCGTTGCCGTAACCCGCTTCATGAGGCTGCCCAGAGCCAGGTTGGTGATCCTGCACGCTATACCCTTCATGATGAATCGGTGGACGCACTCCGGTTCATAGGGGTTGATGCCGACCTGGACCTGCGCGGTGTGACAGGCGAGGGTATGTGGGGCAACCAGTGCATGGCCCATACCCGTTCGCTCGGTGTTACCAAGATACCGGGAGCGGACTTCTGCCAGATCATGACTGATGTAGCACTGCACAACCCGTTTGATGACCCGGCCGTAACCAAGGATGTGGCCTGGATTATTCAGGAACTCAAGAATGGGCGGCACGTAGCCTTCCACTGCCGTTCCGGTGCCGACAGGACGGGAGCGGTAGCCATGATAATAGAGGCGCTGCTTGGTATGAAAGGCGGCGACATAGCCCTGGACTATGAACTCACTTCGCTCTCATCCGAGGGCACCGGCCAAACCCGCAGCGCAAGGAACGTGCTGACATCAGGCTACGGATTCTATGGCAGGGGATTCACAACCATTGAGGTGAATGAACCCGACCCCGACAGACGGCTCCAGAAACAGGCTTACACCTATCTCAACACCGCATTCCCGGAATATGCCATCAGTGCGTCTGACCTGGACTGGTTCATCGGTTACATGCTGGAATGACACTTTGAGGGCCGGTGATTATTGACAACTATGCTTGAAAAACATATTATCGGGTGTGAAATCGGCATATTTTATGTAAGTTTGCAGTTATGACTAAGAAACGTTTTCGATAAGCCAGACGAACAGAGGGAGTTTACTCACTCTGTCGTGGCGAGAAAAGGTGGAATGGAATTCAAGGATGAAACCAGAGGGTAAAAGAGACTATAAGAAATTTATTGAGACAGATTTAAACAGATTCTAACAATTCTACCAAATAAACAGTTATGAGAAAAACCCTAATCATGTTTGGCGCTGTGGCGCTGATGGCTCTTACATCAAGGGCTGCCGATAACAAAGGCATTTCGTTTAATGAGCTGTCCCCGGACAGGTTCACACTGATTGAGAACGGGAAACCGGTGCAGATCCTGGTTGATGAAGCCGATAAGACAGGCGTGCTGATAGCTCTCAAGGCTCTTCAGCAGGACTTCAAGGCTGTATCAGGACAGGAGGCATCCATTATCTATGAACCCGGACAGGGCAAGCCGGTCATAGTGGGAACTATTGACAGCAAGTACATAGCACAGATAATCAAGGCCAAGAAGATTGACAAGAAGGAACTTCAGGGAAAGCGTGAGAAATATATCATGACTGTCATGGAAAATCCTGTCAAGGGGGTTGATGAGGCTCTCGTGATAGCCGGCAGTGATATGCGCGGCGCCATTTACGGAATATATGAGCTCTCTGAGCAGATAGGTGTATCGCCCTGGTATTATTGGGCCGATGTTCCCATCGTGCATCAGGACAACGTTTCACTGGCCAAGGGCACTTACACCGCAGGTGAGCCTGCAGTGACCTATCGCGGCATATTCCTGAATGATGAGGCCCCGTGCCTTACCACATGGGTCAAGAACACTTTCGGTACTGACAACGGCGGACATGAGTTTTATGCCAAATGTTTTGAGCTTATCCTGCGCCTGCGCGGTAACTTCATGTGGCCGGCCATGTGGGGATGGGCATTCTATGCCGATGATCCCCTTAACTCCAAGACTGCCGATGACATGGGTGTGGTTATGGGAACTTCTCATCATGAGCCTATGGCCCGTAACCATCAGGAGTGGGCGCGTAACCCGCGTGCCTACGGTGGCCAGTGGGACTACAACACCAACAAGCAGGAACTGCAGCGTTTCTTCCGTGAGGGTGTGGAGCGTGCCAAGGATACTGAGGACCTTATCACCATCGGTATGCGAGGTGACGGCGATGCCGAGCTTCGCGGCTCTGATGAGGATAACATGAAGATGCTGGAGGGCCTGTTTGCTGACCAGCGCCAGATAATCAAGGAGGTGACAGGCAAGCCTGCCGAGAAACGTCCGCAGGTGTGGGCTCTGTATAAAGAGGTGCAGACCTATTACAACAAGGGGCTGCGCGTGCCAGATGATGTGATTATCCTGCTGTCCGATGACAACTGGGGCGATATCCGCCGTCTGCCCAATGCCGAGGAACGTAATCGCAAAGGCGGGTGGGGTATGTACTACCATGTGGATTATGTTGGTGCGCCGCGTAACTCCAAGTGGCTCAACATAACCCCCATTCAGCATCTGTGGGAGCAGATGCAGCTCACATACGACTACGGTGTTGACAAGATCTGGGTGCTGAACGTGGGTGACCTCAAGCCTATGGAGTATCCCATCACGCTTTTTCTTGATATGGCTTGGAATCCCACATCATTCACTGCGGAGAATCTGCTTGAGCATACATACGAGTTCTGTCTGGAGTTCTTCGGTGAGGAGGAGGCTGAGGAGGCTGCCCGCATCCTGAACCTTTGCTGCAAGTACAACGGCCGTATCAGTGCCGAGATGCTCGATGCCCGCCAGTACTACACTCTCGAGACCGGTGAGTTTGAGCAGGTGTGCAATGACTACGCCCGTCTTGAGGCTGAGGCTCTGCGCCAGTATCTCAAACTCAAACCCGAGTACCGTGATGCCTACCAGCAGATAATTCTCTTCCCGGTGCAGGCCATGGGTAATATCTATGACATGTACTATAGCCAGGCCATGAACCAGAAACTGGCTCGTAACAACGATCCTGCCGCCAACTACTGGGCTGAGCGTTGTGAGCGTGACTTCCAGCGTGATGCCGAGCTATGCGCATATTACAACAAGGAGATGGCCGGAGGCAAGTGGGACGGCATGATGATTCAGAAACATATCGGTTATACCTCATGGAACGATAACTTCCGTGCCGATACCCAGCCTCGCGTGACCCGCGTGGAGAAGGGTGACAAGGAGGGTGGATATGTCTATACCCAGAAGAACGGAGTGGTAGCTATGGAGGCGGAGCGTTTCTACAGTCAGAAAGGTGTCACCACCGGTTCCGCCAAATGGACCGTTATTCCTTATATGGGCCGTACGCTCTCAGGTGTGGCTCTGATGCCTTACAGCCAGCCTACTGACGGCGCCAGCATGACCTACAAGTTCAATCTGACGGACGACGTGGATAATCTCTCGGCTGTGATTGCCGTGAATGCCACGCTTACGTTCTATCGTCTGGAGGGGCACCGTTATATGGTAAGCCTGGACGGCGGCGATGAGGTTGAGGTAGTGTTCAACGAGCGCCTGAACGAGGACCCGCGCAATATCTACTCGGTCTATTATCCCACGGTGGCTACACGTGTCAAGGATGACCGCGTGCAGCTTGGCCGTGCCGCCAAGGGTGAGCACACCCTGACTGTCAGGCCAATCGAGCCCGGTACGGTATTTGAGAAGATCGTTATGGATTGCGGCGGTTACATCAAGAGCTTCCTTTTCATGCCGGAATCTCCTTACGTGAGAGAGAATTAACCCATTAAAATAAAAAATCGAGGGACACTCCATAAAAGGTGGTGTCCCTCGATTTTTTTATTATTCAGAACCGGAGGTTTACTGTTGCGGCCAGTCCTATGTTCCTGTCCCTGTCTATGAGGGTGGTGGGGCCGAACTCAAACTGGATGTGTTTAGCAGCCTCCTTGAACTCCAGCTCCCGGTTGTAAGTGTCGGCTATCCATCGCATCCTGTGCCGGGCTGCTGACTTGTTTACGGTGCCCAGGCAGAAGAACGTGCTTGCCGTCAGACCTGCAGCACCTGCTATGGTATATAGCTTTGGCGATATTTTCTCATCCTCATCATATTTGGTGGCCGCCACAATGGTAAGCACTATGGACGGAAGGTAGAGCAGTATTCCTACAGTCTCCTGCTTGTCACCTTTCATGAACTGCTTGTGAGCACTCTCGTAGGTGCTGTAAAGCTCTTCATTCAGGATCTCCTGCAGTTCCTCCTCACGGATAGGGCTGTTGGCGAATCTTCCCTCTGTGAAATAGAGGCTGCCGCCCGTTACCTTGAGTGGGATGGAGTCATTGGGGACGTTGTTGTATGCACCGAATCCCCCGAATCCGCCGCCTCCACGGCCTCCGCCACCCTGGAAGCCTCCGCCTCCACGACCACCGCCGCCTCCGAATCCGCCTCCTCCTCCGAATCCGCCTCCTCCACCGCGTTGGGCAAAGGTAACACCGGAAACCAGAAGGATGAACAACAGTGTTATGACTCTCTTGAATGTCAGGTTAGGCATAGCGATTGGTGGGTTTGGGTTTATATGCTTTGATTAGACATTAAAAAACAGGTTTGGTTTAATTTCCCCAGTTCTTATCGAGGAAAGCTATACGGTCAGCAAACCATTTCTTAAGAGTGGCAATTTCCTCCTCATAGCTTGATACACGGTATGCCGCAAACATTCCTATTGCATCAGCTCCGCCAAATCCGCCCATCATTCCGCCTACTCCGAATCCTCCTCCTAATCCTCCTCCGAATCCGTTGTTGCGGCCAGACTGGCCGTGATTGCGAGATTGAGGTACCAGCAGGTCAGAGTATTTGGTGTATTGACGTTCCTTGGCTTCAGCCAGCAGGCTGGCGTGCTCCTCAATGTATCTGTTAATGTTGTCCAGGCTCAGAATGTCCTTGCGCAGTTCTTTCCAGCGGGTTTTGACCTTCTGCATGAATGCGGGATCCTCAGTCAGACGTTTCCATAGGGCGGGGGTGGGGTTGGTCTCACCGCCTTCATACACCCATGCATCTATCTTATTGGCATTGCAGAAATTACAGTTCCCGTATGCCAGATTGTAGTCCCATACTGTTCCCGCATGGAGCTTGCCGCCTGTGCCGTCCTCATTCTGTTTGGTCTTGTAGAAATATGCGCTTCGCTTCAGTCCGTCGGCATTCAGACTGAGCTCCGTGTGGATGAAATAATCCACGAATGATGATACGCTTATATACTTGGCGTAACCGTTCTCAGGATCGGCAAACCCGTCACTCTGTATAACCTTCTCTACGTTCCTGACATAGTTGCTTATGTACTCCTGCTGTTCAGGGGTTATCTTATCCGGCTTGGGGTAATAGTATGTCCATGTCACAGTGTTGAAACCTCCCATGCCTCCACCGAATCCACCGAATCCACCACCCATGCCTGTGATACCGGTAATACCGGGCACATCGGATGTGAAATACGGTTCGTCCTCTTCCGGCGGATCTATACGGACTATATAACCTCCGGTCAGCTCGATACCGCTGTTGTCATTTGGTTTGAGCTTTGCTATGTCGAGACGGTTCTTACCCTGCTTGATCTTTTCACACAGGATATATACTCCTATGTAGTGACCGTTCATCACCACTTCGCAGTATCGGTAATGAGGTGCCCAATGACCCATCTCGTTCCATAGGTCGAAAGCGAACGGATCACGCATCATGGATATGTCATTATAAGGAGCCAGCAGTACCCAGTCGTTATCGGCAGACATTCCGAGTATCTCCACATCAAGGTCTTTGCCGTCATCGTCCTTGGTCTCAAACGTGAACCGTTTCTGCTCAAAGTAAAGCGATGAGTTGCCGCGCAGCTTTATGCCAATTCTGCCGTTATAACCATTGGGTTTGTCTGTCAGATTGTTACGCTTGCCTTTACCGTTGTCGATGATCTTCATCCGGGCATCCAGCTTACCGTCGTTTGTAACAGGCTTGCCTTCAGTATCTATTATTACCACAGGCAGGTCAGATGATGTGAACTCCACATCATTGCCCTGTGAGCCGTCATACTGTACTGTTCCGCCCATCATTCCGAATCCTCCGCCACCTGGAAACCCTCCTCCGGGAAACTGTCCTCCTCCGGGGAAACCGCCCTGTCCGGGCCAGCCTTCCCTGCCGCCGGACTGGTCATCAGGTGAAGTCATTATGGGGAAACGTCCTCCGAACCCTCCGAATCCTCCTCCGGGGAACTGTCCACCTCCGGGAAAACCTCCACCCGGGAATCCTCCACCGGGAAACTGAGCATACACAAATGACGGCAGCATTGCCACTGCCGTCATGAAAACCGCTTTCTTTACTCTTATTGTTGACATATCTGTTTTATACTGTCAACCCTGCCCGTTATTTTGCAGGGTTGCCTTTCTTCTCAAACAGTTTGAGGTCTATGCAGTCACCCATCTGTACGTAACCGTCGGCATTGGGGTGGAGATAGTCATTCTCAAACAGATATTTGGGATTGAGCTGGGCGGGGTCATCGGGATTACCCATGGCGGCGTCAAAGTCAATAACTCCATCAAAATAACCGCTTGTGCGGATCCACTGGTTGAGTTGCTGGCGTCCTGCCTCATGATTCTCGCTGTAGTAGCCGTTTCCCTTGAACTGCATGACCGGAGCGCCATATACGTAAATGCCGCGCTCGTGAGCCTCACTTATTATCTGTTTGTAAACCTCTATTATCTGTTTGGCCTTTTCGGTAGCATCGCCACGTCCTCCAAGGTCATTTACACCTTCGAACAGAATGATATACTTGACTCCTTCCTGCTGGAAAAGGTCACGCGGATAACGGCTGCGGCCGGTGGGACCCAGTCCTCCGTTCAGGATGCAGTTGCCTCCCAGTCCCATGTTGAGGACTGATACTCGACGCGTCTTCCTGTTGGCCAGCAGGCGGCGGGACAGGTTGTCGGTCCATCGGTTCTGCATATTGGTGGTGGAGCCGCGTCCGTCAGTGATGGAATTACCCAGCACGACTACGGCGCGGGCTTTCTTCTCGGCCTTCACCTCAATGGCGTTTATGATATACCAGTGTGCTGTTGACACAGCGTTACTGAAATCCGATGTCTGTCCTGAGGCTATGTATGAATCTGTACGTGAACCTGGATGTCCTGTCACGCTGGTGGAGGAGGCCTCGCCCAGATGCATCGTTATGGCCACGTTCTCGCGCTCTCCCATGGGGAATGTCACCTCATCGGAAGTGACCAGCTCACCCGGCTGTATGGTTACTGACTTGCTGCCTTTGAATGTGAGACTCACCTCAGTTCCCTGCCTGATTTCGCTGCTGCTGCCGGCAGTGGCTGCTATGGCTATCTCGGCTGCATTGATGGTGACAGGACCCCGGCTGAACTCGTTCGAGAACTTGACCCTTACGGTCTTGCCGCTTATGGAAGTCTGTACTATCTGCCTTATGGAGTTGTCCTGAAGACCGGGTGGGGGTGGGCAGTTGTGCGGTTCCACCACCTGTTCAGCGGTTGCCCAGGTGGCCACCCAGTGCTTGGCGGCATTTACAGGTCCCGCTACTGCGAGAGCCATCACTAGAGAGAGATAAAAACCTTTTGTTTTCATAAGTCTGTATGGTTTGTTTATTAGGAATTCTCAACCTGTACCGGAAACAAGTCCTTTAGCGCAAAGTTAAACTAATTCCTGTTTCAAACGACCATATCTGATGGAATTATATCCAATCTCACCATTCGTTAAATGCGAAACCTCCATATTTTTTGTTGTTCCATGTATAAAAGTACATTGGTCATGGAACATTTGTTTGGAACATATTTTAATATGATGTAATTTTGCTATCCTTGCAGAGATAGTTGTCATTACCGCGCAGAAACCTGTATAAAGCTGTTTTCAGTATGAAAAGACTTGTAGCCTTCATAGTATTGTTCCATCTGCTCATGTTACATGGAGTTATGGCACAACGTTCGTTCAGCTATACGGTTGACCAGCTTTCGGACAATAGGATACACGCCATCTGTCAGGATTCAATAGGTTTTGTCTGGATAGGGACTGAGAACGGACTGAACAAGTTTGACGGATACCGTTTCTATCAGTACTTTCCTGATGACTCTGATTCCCTGTCACTCATCAGTAATTATGTGCGCAGTCTCTGTCGGGACCGTGACGGCCGTCTGTGGATAGGCCTCAACAGGGGAATCCAGTACATGAATCCCGGCGAGAACGTCTTCCATAAGGTTGAGTTACCTGAAAACAACCGCCCGTACGTACAGCAGATCCTCCAGTTAAGGGATGGCCGTATATGGATTGCAACTCTCGGGTCAGGGGTCTTTGTCATTGATCCCCAGAATCCAGACAAGGCAGAGTATATGACACCCGTCAATGCAGTGGCGGAAACGAACGGCGTTTTCCGTGTCATACTGGAGGATGAGCTTGGCATCGTATGGTTAGCCTCCTCCCAGGGCCTCTGGTGTTATGAGCCTGCCTCTGAGAGTATGACATTGTTCATGCCGGATGTCATTAACGGGGATGTGGTCGGACTGAACATGGACAGCAATGGGGACATTTTCATAACAACCAGGCGTGACGTTTATCTATGGCACTCTTCCGGGAGCCATATCGAAAAGATAAGCCCCTCCGAGGGTATAAGGGAGATTACCCACTCATTCATGGATTCAGATGATGTTTTCATGATATCCAGACGCGGAAACGGACTGCTTGTCTATGACAGGAATACGCACAGGATGCACCGTATGCCCCGTGAAACGGCTGAACGTGCCTTGGACCGGTTGGATGTAAGCGCCATGTATATGGACAAGTCCGGTAACCGTTGGGTGGGATGCTTCCTCTCGCAACTTATGCTATTCGCCAACGAAGATGAACGTAGCACACTGAAATACTGGCGTTTCTATGATTACAGGGAGTCAGTTTCGGGAACCGTTACAGCTCTTGTGTCTGATGATGACGGGAATCTGTGGATAGGTTATAACAATAACAGTCTGACCAAACTCTCTCCGGATGGGAGCGTGATACTGAAAGGTGAGTCCACTTCATACGCCAATTCACTATTCATGGACAGCCGTAAGCGTATCTGGGTGGGACAATACAGCGGCGGACTGTATCTGCTGAATCAGAAGACTGGAGAACTGGAAAACAAGGTGCATAATGAGATTACCTCTGTTTCCGCCATAGCAGAGGACCATCAGGGACGCATCTATTTTGCCGAGCCTGGTGATGGCTTCAGCCGGCTTGACCCTCATGACATGGAGGTGAGCCATTACACGTCAATAGCCAGGCATGCCGATGGACAGTGGCTGAGCAACGAATGGATCTATTGCATGTCAGTTGACGGACAAAACCGCCTTTGGTTGGGTCATGACAACGGTGCGGACTGTTTTGACATTGACCAGGGAAACTTTATGAGGCTGGCCTCTCTCAAGAATGCAATAGGTTCCTCAAGCTGCAGGGCCATTCTCTCTGACTCCAATGGGCTGATATGGTTCGGAACCAGCAACGGTCTGTTCCTTTATAACCCAGAATTGGGCAGCACCCGACGTTTCGGACAGGAAGAGGGTTTGATTAGCAATGACATACGTGGTATTATGGAGGATAACTCCGGAAGCATCTGGGTGAGCACCCGTTCCGGTTATAACATGATAGATCCCGGTACATACCGTCTGAACCGTTATCTTTCCGATGAGTCCTTATACAACAACGTCTCTATTTTCGATGTAAGGTCCGGCACGTTATACTCCGGCGGCAATTATGGAATCAGTCTGTTCAAACCTGAGGATATAGTAAGCCGTTCAGTGCTTAATGATGTACTTGTGACCGGTCTCTTTCTGAACGAACGCCGTGTTACCGCCCAGAATCTTTCCGGTAAGCATAAGATCTCAGGAAAGCCGCTCGTCATGACGGACATGATAAACCTTGCATACAATGACAACTCGTTCACCATGGAGCTGAGTACTCTTAATTATGGTTTTGAGAATGGAATCTCATACGAGTACACCTTGGATGAAAAGGGTCGTGACGGGTGGTCAAGTACACCGGCCGGCGTAAACAGGATCAGTTTCTACAAGCTCGGTTACGGCAGGAAAACCCTTCTTGTCAGGGCGCGTTTTAATGATACCATATCGGAGGTCAGGAAATATGTGATCCGTATTTCTCCACCATGGTATGCCACACCTTTCGCCTATGCGTTTTACATTATAATAGCTGCAGTACTGGCTACTGTAATCTATCTTGTTTACAGGGACAGGAGGGACAGGAAGGAGAATGAGACCAAGCTGGATTCCTTCATCAATGTGGCCCATGAGATATGTGCTCCCATGACAATGGTGATATCACCCCTGGAGGAAATGCTGGAGGATGATTCCATTTCGGAGGACAATATGTCACAGCTCCGTCTTATCCACAAGAATTCCACCAGGATACTATCGCTCGTGAACCAGTTGCTTGACATAAGGAAATATGATGAGGGCAGCATGCAGCTGCGTTTTGCTGAAACGGACCTGGTCAATTTCCTCATGGGACCGTTTGACCTTTATACCCAGTCGGCTGAACACAGGGGGATAACATATACGTTCCGTCACGTTATGCCTGAACTGAATGTCTGGATAGACCGTGACAGTATAGACAAGGTCATGATGAACCTGCTCTCCAATGCCTTCAAATACACCTCCGATGAGGGTACTATCGATGTCAGCCTGGATGTGGGGACTGATGACAACGAGAGCGGACCTCTACACAACTATGTAAGGATTTCCGTCACCGATACGGGTATAGGTATAGATACTGCCGATACAGAACATCTTTTCGACCGTTTCTACAGGGCTCGCAATGATAAGACGTCAGCCACATCAGGGATGGGTATAGGGTTAAACTACAGCAGCATACTGATTAGGATGCACCATGGTGATATCAAGGCGTGCAACAGGGATGATGGGATAAAGGGAAGTGTGTTCTCTTTCCGTCTGCCACTTGGCAACGGACATCTGAAACCTGAGGAGATGGTGCATCCGGATGAGTTGAAGAGAACCAGCCTGGAACAGGCACGCACGATACTTGACGGGCATGAATCCACATCCAGGCATCCCTCACACGGTTCCGTGAAGGTTCTCGTTGCCGATGATGACGATACCATGCTTAACTATATCAATGACAGCCTGAAACATCAATACCGGATAATTACCTGTCACAATGGTCAGGAGGCTCTTAAGATAGCCATTTCACAGAAACCGGACATAATTGTATCTGATGTGGTCATGCCTGAGATGGACGGAATACAGCTTGTCAAGACCCTCAAGAGCAACTCTCTGGTAAGCCATATCCCTGTCATACTGCTTTCCGGAAAGAACAAACTGCAGGACAGGATGACTGGGATGGAGACTGGGGCTGATTACTATCTGCCCAAACCGTTCTATATGCGTGAACTCAAGACCATAGTGGCAAACCTGCTCAACAACCGTCTTATCATAAAGGGAAAGTATTCCGGTAAGCAGGAACAGAAGGACAAGGTCACCCCGGTAGAGTTCATGTCGAGCGATGAGCTCTTCATGAAACGTGTCATGGAGATTGTGAACAGCAATATAGATAACAGTGACTTCGATGTGGAGCAGATGGTGGAGAAGATAGGTATAAGCCGCACACATCTTCATCGCCAGCTCAAGCGTCTGACAGGATTCTCTGCCACCAAGTTCGTGCAGAACATAAGAATGCAGCAGGCTCTTAAGCTGCTCAAGGAGAAGAAGATGAATGTGACTCAGATTGCCTATTCAGTGGGATTCTCCTCACAGACTTATTTCTCCACCACTTTCAAGCAGTACTATGGAGTCAGTCCTGTGGAGTATATCAGGCAGATCGAGGAGGAGGAGGGGAAGAATACCGATTGAAAGCTTTCAGTCCTCAAGCCGGTGCAGCAGTTCTATCTCATCCGCCCAGAGGCTTTCGTCAGGAGTCTCCAGTATGAAAGGGATGTCATCAAGAGCATGATCCTGCATTATCTTGCGGAAAAAATCCAGACCGAGGAACCCTTTGCCGATGGAGTCGTGGCGGTCCACTCGTGACCCCAGCTCTTTCTTGCTGTCGTTCAGGTGGATGGCGCGGAGATAACTCATGCCTATCTCTTTGTCGAAATCCTCCCACACGTTTTCGTAGTCGTTCTTGATGTCATAGCCGGCTGTGTAAGTGTGGCATGTGTCAATGCAAACTCCCACGCGGCTCTTGTCGTTCACACCGTCTATTATACGCCTTATCTGCCAGAACGCGAATCCTATGTTGGATCCCTGGCCGGCGGTATTCTCTATCACTGCCGTCACACCTGAGGTCCGTTCGAGAGCCATGTTAATGCTCTCTGCTATACGGTCCATGCACACCTCGGGGGTAATCTGCCTGAGGTGGCTTCCTGGGTGGAAATTGAGCATGGTCAGGCCGAGCTGTTCACATCGGTGCATCTCGTCTATGAATGACTGGCGGGATTTTTCAAGTCCTTCGGTATCGGGGCTGCCCAGATTTATCAGATAACTGTCATGGGGCAGTATATAACGGTTCCCTATACCGCTTTCCGCCACCTTCTCCCTGAACTTTTCTATTTCATTCTGCTGTAAGGGTGTGCTGAACCATTGCCTTTGGTTTTTCGTGAACAGGGCAAATGCCGAGGCACCTACAGCCATCGCATTGACAGGTGCGTTCTGCACGCCTCCCGATGCCGATACATGAGGACCTATCTTTTTCATAATCTTTTATTGTTTATCCGAGGTCCACTACAGTGATGCCGTGACCTCCGAACTGGATATGCTCATCGTGATAATCCATCACCGCAGGGACTGTGTGCAGATACTGGCGGATCAGGTTACGAAGAATGCCGTTGCCTGTGCCGTGCAGTATGCGTACACGGCTCATCCCTATCAGGGTGGCATCATCAATGAAATGCATGACGGTCTGGATGGCTTCTTCACCTCTCATTCCACGTACATCAATATCCGGTTTGAAGGCCAGTTTCCGGTTGTATATGTCCTCCCGGGTCTGTCTGCTCACATAGGTTGCCGTACGTACATCCTGTGCCTTTACAGGCTGTGCAGGCTCCAGACGGCTGGACTTCACTACGGTAGTTATCTGTCCGAACGCGACCGTTATGTCATTCCTGTTCACGCTAATAACCTCACCTACGGAGGTTTGGCCGTTCAGCCTTACCGTGTCGCCTGGTAAGTAGGACTGAAGGACGGAATGTCCTTTGCCTTGGCTTTCTTTATTAGAGATAAGCAATGATGTATCGGCATGTTCTTCCTTTGGGCCGTTAGTGCTGTTCGTGTTTTTTTCCTGTTTTCGCTTAGCCCTGCGTTCCTGACTCTGACGTATGCGCTCCATCTTTCGCTGGATCTTCTGCTCCTCCTCGCTGTCGGCCTGATGGCTTTCGATTGTGTCCTTGAATTCCGTCAGTTCCCTACGGGCCAGACGGGTCAGTTCTTTGTCGGCCTGAGCCTCTTTTATGGTACGTATGGTGTTCTCAATCATGGCGTTGGAATCCTGGATCAGCTTATCAGCCTTCTCCTTGGCTTCACGGATGATTGACTTGCGCTCCTTTTGGATAGATTCCAGTTCCTGACGGTGCTGTTCTATCTGCTGGTCGAGCTGTTTCTCCAGTTGATGGACATTCTGCCGCTTGTTCTCCCAGTAGCGTTTGTCACGGACAATATCCTGAAGGTATTTGTCGGCATTGATATAGTCACGTCCCACAATCTGCGATGCGTCATCAATCACATCTTCGGGCAGTCCTATCTTGCGGGCTATCTCCACGGCGAACGAGCTACCGGGATTGCCGGTCTGAAGGATGTACAGAGGCTGCATGAGGTGCCGGTCATAGAGCATTGCTCCGTTCCGTATCCCATCGTTGCTGTCGGCATAGTGCTTCAGGTTCTGGTAGTGGGTGGTTATGACCCCGAACACGTGGTTCCTGTTGAAACGCATCAGCACGGCCTCGGCAATAGCCCCTCCTATGTTAGGCTCCGTACCGCTGCCAAATTCGTCAATGAGTATAAGGCTGCGGTTGTCGGCATATTTCATCATGTTCTTCATGTTGAGCAGATGGCTGGAGTAGGTGGAGAGGTCATCGTCAATGCTCTGCTCGTCACCTATGTCAATGAATATGCTCTTGAATATGCCGGCATGGCTGTTGGGACGCATGGGTACCGGGATGCCGCATTGCAGCATATATTGTAAAAGACCCACTGTCTTGAGGCATACTGACTTGCCTCCGGCGTTAGGACCGGATATGAGCAGTATGCTGTTCTTTGAGTCAAGTTCTATGTCCAGAGGTACGGCTGTCCCTCCGTGGCGGGAGAGTGACTGCTTGAGGAGCGGATGCACAGCCTGCACCCAGTCAACCACTGTCTTGCGTTCAAGAACAGGCTTGCACGCCTCAAAGTCAATGGCCATTCGTGCCTTGGCACGGATAAAGTCAATCTCTGCCATGAATGAGTATGATTCCAGGATGGAAGGTATATCAGGGCGGATTGAGTCGGTAAAGGCAGTCAGTATCCTTACCACTTCACGTTTTTCATCAGCCTCGAGTGCCCGTATGCGATTGTTGGCCTCCACCACCTCCTCAGGCTCTATGAACACCGTCTTTCCGGATGCTGACTCATCATGAACTATACCGCGAATCTTGCGTTTCAGGCCGGGAGCCACGGGAAGCACCAAACGACCGTCACGCATTGTGGGAGCGGCATCCTTATCCACCAGACCATCGGCCTGAGCCTGCTTGAGTATGCCGTTCAGGATACGTGAAATGCTGAATGAGGTGTTGGCCAGATCCATGCGTATGCGGTACAGATCGGGCGAAGCGTTGTCCTTGAGCTTGCCGAATTTGGTCAGGATACGGTTTATTCCCTGGGTTATGACAGGGAAGAGAGCCACACTTGAGGCCAGTTCAGTGAGGTTAGGGTAGAGACCCTGGTTCTCCTCACGGTTGAGGAACTCCACAATGCCGCTTATGGTCTCCAGTGATTTCCATAGTCCAAGCAGTTCTGTCTCGTCCAGCCATGATCCTATCACCTTTATTCTGGCTAGAGCCTCCGTGAGGTCGTGGTAGTTCTGGTCTGGGAATGATTTTCCACCGGTTATGATGCTCATGAACTCCATCGTCTGGTCCAGAGCTTTGCTGACGGTCTGGTAATCGGTCTGGAAATGCATCTCTTTCACAAGACGCATTCCGAGCGGGCAGATGCAACGGTCGGCAAGCATCTGCCTTATCTCAACAAAACCTGTCTTCTGTTCAAAACTGTCCGGATAGATCATTTCAGTTCATTATATAAATGTCATTCCGCCAATATCCTGATGTTCGAGGTGCCGGTACGGTTGGTCAGCCAATGCCTGATAAGGTCAATGTCCGGTTCGGAACCCTCCTGGAACGAGAGCGTACATATATAGACGGTGTCAGTAGGAGTACCTTCCGCGTTGTAAGAGACGTGACGTGAGAGCGACATTTCATTCAGTTCCGGAACGAATATACCTAACTCGCGTGTCATATTACTTACAGCCAGAGTGTCAGCCATGCGTATGGAGGATAGCTGTTCCTGCAGGTGTGAAATCTGACGGTTCTTCTCATTAAGCATCTCAGAGTAGTTGCTCTGAAGAGCTGAAATGGCTATACCTCCGCCCTCCTGATTGGACTGACGCACCAGCAGGTCAGCCTTGGGCAGATGATACACGCTTGACATTTGGCTCCGAATGTTGTTTATCACGTTCTCCGATAGCGGCTCACCGAACAGACGCACCTCAATCACAGACTGCTTGCGACGGCCTGGATTATATTCAGCCGATGACTCCACCACGAATGTGTTGTCATAGTTGAATGCCTCATCCACAAAATGCCTGTAGTTGGCATCGAATGACGAACGTTGTATGATAGATACCGCAATGATGATGCTTGGCAGGGTGACCAGAATGATAATCAACACCATAGCTCTCTTGAGTTTCTTTAGTTTCTGCGGTTCAAGTTCACCTATCATCTTGAATTTCATGACTCTGGTAACGATGAATGATGCCAGTGCTATGAATATGGAGTTTATGGTGAAGAGATACAGTGCTCCCAGCATGAAACGGAACTGGAATGTGGCCAGCCCGTAACCTACCGTGCAGAGTGGGGGCATAAGGGCTGTGGCGATAGCCACTCCGGGTATTACGGTGCCGGTGCGGTCCTTACGTGTCTGCGCCACCATACCGGCCAGACCACCGAACAGTGCAATCAGAATGTCATATGTGGTGGGTTGTGTCCTGGCCAGCAGTTCGCTCTGTGTAGAGCTTATGAGTGGGAGTGTGAAAAAAATGGCCGATGTGATCAAGCTCACCACAATCATTATCAGGAAGTTCCTGAGTGACTCCTTCAGCAGTGTGAAATCATATACACCCATGGAGTAGCCCATTCCTATGATAGGACCCATAAGCGGGGAGATGAGCATGGCACCTATTATTACAGCTGTAGAGTTGGTGTTCAAACCGAGTGAAGCAATGAATATGGCAAATATAAGAACCCAGAGATTAGTACCCCTGATCATTATCCCCTTATGTATATTTGAGTTGACCTCCTCCTGTGATGCGGCATCGGCTCCCAGGGCAAATCTGTGCAACACGCGGTTCTTCAAGAATCCTTGAATAGTTTCCTTGCTCATTGTTTCATATATATTTTGTGCAAAGTAATCAAAAAATGTGGGATACTGTTTGTAGTTTCCAAAAAAAATATTCACCTTTGCACCGCTCTAACGGAAACAGACATCCGTCTGGGGTTTGGAAGGATGGCAGAGTGGTCGAATGCGGCGGTCTTGAAAACCGTTGACCTTCACGGGTCCGGGGGTTCGAATCCCTCTTCTTCCGCAAAAATAAGGGTCGCATTTAGCGACCCTTATTTTATTCCAGGAGAGGAATGCGTACAATTGGGGTCAGGCCCCAATTGTATCATTTTGAGATGTTGATCTTGTAGTACTTGGTCTGCTTGCTGGTGGTACCGGGGTAGAGGTACTCGGCAGTTATGAGGGCTGTTCCCTCATCGCCCTTGATCTGATCTACCCAGAACTGCATGGTTGACCAGAGGCATTCCACGGAAATCTTGGATTTCTGGCCGGGTTCCAGCTTGTAGTCCAGCTCATAGTGGCTGTTGTCCACATAGCCGTTGTTGTCGTTGGAGTGAACGGGTTCTGTGGGAAGCTCAATCTCCTTTCCTCCTATCTTCACGGTGAGGTAGGGAGGTATCGGGCGCTTGAGCGACTGTACGGTGGTGCTGAATCCGCAGCCATAGAACTGGCCAATGGCACCGTCAATAGCAGCATCAAACACCAGATAGATGGCATGCTTGCCTTCCACGTCATCTACGAATTCCGATACGTCCACTGTGTATTTCTCCACAGCGTCAACGGGTGAATTGGCAGGAATCTTTATCTTGCCTATCTCCTTACCCTTCCATACATCATTGGCCCAGGGACCGTCCATCATCACTTTGATGTTGATACCACCTTCACCGGCAGTCCTCTTGAACCATACGTTGAATGAAGAGTGCATCTTGGATGTGGTGCCGTCAAATGCCTTCACGCCCTTGCTGTCTTTCTTCAGACCACCCAGACCGAAATATTTGTAACCGATTATGTCACCTGCATCCACATTGCAAACCTGCTCGTTGTTCCAGATGTCCCAGTTGTCCTGCAGGGAATTGCGGTTCTGACGTCCGTCTTTGTTGGTGAACACGCACGCATAACCCGCTGAATAGTAGGCGTACGGGGGAAGACCGTAGATATTGAATCCCTCGGATGTAACCTCAGCACCTGAGTAGCAGTCGCCGTTTGAAGCCTTAGCCTCCCATATCTCATTGGGAGCATATGGGTCATAGCCGTGCAGGACAACCTTACCTCCCTGTGACACGGGCTTCTCATCCCACTCAATCTTAACGGGAGCTACCATAGCCTGACGGGCGTTGCCGTTGCCTCTCGGGGGACGATGGTAGAATATGTACCACTGGTCACCGATCTGCTGGATGCTACCATGGGTGTTGTGGGCGAAGTTGCTGGTCATGAGCTTGGTACCATCCTCGTTCAGGGTGACGCCACGGGAATCTACAGCCACTCCACCGCTCTTCCACGGGCCCAGAGGAGTATCGGCATAGCAATAACGCAGTGCTGAGTTGGTTGAACCAAGTCCGTAATCAGGACCTGAATAGCCGGAGAATATCATCACGTACTTGTTACCTACCTGACGGATGGATGAAGCTTCAAAGAAATTGAACTGACCGGGATCCTGACCCTCCACAAGTGCGGTATAGACTGTACCCTCGCGGTCACGTACGCGGCCGTAGCTTGAACTGGCAGGGAGGAACGGTGAGATTCGTTCGGTACCGGGACGTACGGAGTACATGGTGCTCTGGTCAAGCTGGGCGGCTGTAGAGCCTTGGAAACCCCAGTAACCGTATGCACGGAAACCTATGGCATAATCCGGATCGTTCTTGTCTGTTATCTTCTCAATGAATACAGAGGGGTCAAAACCTATGCAGCTTCCCTGAATGGCTGCTCCGTTCTCATCGAGGTTGAGCGGAGTGAAGGGGCCGTCGGGGCGGTCACCCTTGCAGACCATTGCCTCACGGCGCGGGCCACGGCTATGGGGATACAGATAATAGACTTTCTTGTCCTTGCCTTTTTCGTCCTTCTCAATAACCTCCACAAGGTCAGGGGCATACATCACGTCCCAGCGACCGTTGGTGGCCTGATAGGTGAATATAGGGCCCTCATCACGCCATTCGTTGAGGTCCTCGATAGGAGCAGACCATACGCGGATATCGGGTCCGCAGTAGCGGTTGGCGCTTACGTCATGTGAACCTATGATGTATGCACGGTAATGGCCGGGACGGTCAGGATCCTCAAACACCTTGGGTTCGCCGTCAGGCACATGTTCCCAGAGCGGCAGGTAGGGGTTGCCGCGTCCGCCATAATTATGGACAAAACGCTGTGAAGCTTTAACCTGGCCCTCCTGGACCTTCTTCGCAGCTAAACTGTTCTGTGTGGACAGAACCAAAGCGCATGCAAGAATAAGCATCACGCTTCTGAAAAGTCTGTTGACATTCATTTTTGATTATAATTGGTTTTAGGTTTGAATAGCGTTTAATTCAGATTACAAAAATAGTCAAAAGTTAATTTATCCCAACAAAAAAAGAATAAACTGTTCATAATACCGGATAACCGGTAATTACGGGATGAGGTCAAGCAGAAGTGGAAAATCCTGTTCAGATATTCCCTTTTCCATAAGGACAGGACGGTCTGCGTTGAACTCGGATTCGAAACGCTCGCGCCCCAACATGCGTGCGCTACGGCTGTATAGGGCCACAGCCCGTTGGACATCTCCGTCCGTGAGACATACATGGGCAGCATTCAGGCAGTCCTCACCGCTCGGGGAACCAGCCAGAATCTTTTCGTAATACTCAAGGGAACGGTCCTTCCGGTCAGCCAGGAAAGCGCACCATGCAATTGCCCGCCATGCCTTGACATAATCCGGCTTCAGGTAATCCACCTTGAAGAAGCGAGTCAGAGCCTCGTCATAGCGTTTCAGGTCAACCAGACAATCACCTATCTGGATTTGCAGCGAAAGATTGTCCGCATCCAGCTTTTCTGCTTGAAGGAGCAGTTCCAACGCCTCCTTAGGATGTGCCGTCAGGCGCTGGCATTGGGCCGTATGACGCAGTGTCCATGGGTTGTCGGGCTGCAGTATGTCGGCACGGTTATATGCTTCGAGAGCCTCTTCATACCGCTGTTCACGCTGCAGGGCATATCCCATCTGCTGGTAGAAACGGTAATCAGTGGAATAGGGGTGGATATTCCTCTCCATGAGCCTGAAAGCGGTGACAGCCTCACTGAAATATCCCTTCCGCATGAGCCATGAGGCAATCTCGTGTTCTGAATCATCACTTTCAAGAAGTATGGATAACGGGTTATCCGTAAGCATGTTGATATTATCGTCAAAGGGGTTTCGGAACTCGTGGCGCCGGCTGAACAGATTGAAGAACCGGTATAGGTCCTGAGCATACTGTCTGGCGGCATAGTTCTCCCTGACATCAGCGGAGACGGTGCCGCTCTGCATTTCCTGTACCTCCTCCTCGAACTGTCCGTCCATCTGGCCCATAATCATATCACGCTGGGCTTCAGGAATCTGTGAGAAAGTGAGTGCGAAAGAATATTTGTCCGAGTTGCAGAACACACCGGTTGTGAGCATGGAACGGCCTATTGTGGAGTTCATGAAATTCTCCCCGAGACTCTGCTTCACATCTGGCTGGTCCAGGCTGAACACCCTGAACCAGTTGTGGATGCTGCGGAAGAAAGGATAGCTCTTGAGTCCTGAAAATGTGCTCATATAGACATCGGCCCCCTCCATCTGAAGCTCTGTCATCTGCATCAGTTTGTCCTTGATCTCCGGTTTCTCTATCCACTCGTTCCAGTCAGGGCTCACATCGTCACGTTCCAGCTCCTCGCGCATCAGGTCCCCGAGCTTGGGGTTGCGCAGCATGGTGGGGATGATCTCCTCGCGCATACGGCGGTCTATCTCCTTGGTCTCGCGGCAGAGCAGCAGCGCCATCTGCACCTTGAGCATGCGCTCCCGGATTCCGGGAACATCGGAGAGCAGGGTAATGCGGTCCGTCACTTCAGGGAAATAGGGGAGGATATCAGCGTAACCGGCCATCGTAACAGCCAGACCGGTCAGTGCGCGGATTGAAACCGGCATGTCCGGGTTCTCCGATGCCTGACAGAGGAACAGGCACTTCAGCGGGTCGAACCGTTCCATAAGTGACAGTGTTACAGCGCTCACAGCAATCAGAGAATCATCCTCGGCAACTGCCGGGGAGTCAATGAGCTCCATCAGTGAGGCGGAATCTCCGCTGCTCCATGCCCCATTAGTCCAGATCAGGTCAAACAGTATTCCCAGTACCCGCTCGTGGGCTGCTATGTCATGATTGTCCGCAAATGACTCCAGTGAGAGTCTCAGCCCTTCCATATTCTCGGTCCTGGACAACTGCGAGCGCAGATGCTGGTAGTACAGAAGCATGGATTCCGGTTGCAGACGTGCCTGCAGCACATCATCATTAAGGAGTAGGGCGCGGCGTACAAGCTGCCGATATACCTCGTTCCTGTGCTTGTCCGGTGACCCCTGACTGTAATACTGCAGCATATAACGGTAAGAGCGGTCTATGTCCTCGAACCTGGACATTACAGACCAGTCAGTCACACCGGCCATCTGAACCTGAACCAGTTCAAGCGCCTCCCTGAGACGGTTCTGTAACAACAGCACCTTTATGCGCTGTGCACGTTTTTTAAAATCCTCATCCGCTGTCATCTTACGTTGGAAAAAAAAGAAACCGCAGGATCAGCACCTGCGGTTTCAAATATACGAATATTTTGCGGATTACCTCCGTTTATACAAGCGATTATCCCTTGATGGCAGCGATACCGGGCAGAACTTTTCCCTCGATAGCCTCCAGCAGGGCACCGCCACCGGTTGATACGTATGATACCTTGTCGGCAAAACCGAACTGCTTAACGGCGCTTACTGAGTCACCGCCGCCTACGAGAGAGAATGCACCGTTCTTGGCTGTAGCATTGGCAACAGCTGTAGCGATAGCCTTCGTACCGGCCTGGAAATTGCTGAACTCGAATACGCCGGCAGGACCGTTCCACAGGATGGTCTTGGATGACTCGATGACGCCTGCCATAGCCTTGGCTGAAGCAGGACCGATATCCATGCCTTCCCAACCGTCTGGTACGTTGTTGTTGTCCACCACCTGGGTGTTGGCTTCGTTGTCGAACTTGTCGGCAGCGAGGCAGTCAACGGGCAGGACGATGTTTACGCCCAGTTCCTTGGCCTTGGCCAGAACTGACAGGGCAACGTCAACCTGATCAGGCTCACAGAGTGAGTTACCAACCTTACCGCCCTTGGCCAGAACGAAAGTGTAGGCCATACCGCCTATGATAACCAGATTATCAACCTTCTGGAGCAGGTTCTCTATGATTGTTATCTTGGAAGATACCTTTGAACCACCGATGATGGCGGTTACAGGCTTAACCGAGTTGTTGAGCACCTTCTCAACAGCCACAACCTCCTTCTCCATCAGATAGCCGAACATCTTGTGGTCAGCATCGAAATAGTCAGCCATAACGGCTGTGGTGGCGTGCTTGCGGTGTGCGGTACCGAATGCGTCGTTCACATAAACGTCAGCGTATGAAGCCAGAGTCTTGGCAAATTCCTTCTGGGCAGCCTTGAGCTCCTTCTTGGCAGCATCGTATGCGGGATCCTCCTTCTCTATGCCACGGGGCTTGCCCTCCTCCTCAGCGTAGAAACGTACGTTCTCAAGCAGCAGAGCCTCACCATCCTTGAGAGCGGCAACCTGCTCCTGAGCCTTTGCGCAATCCTCGGCAAACTTCACGTCAACACCAAGGCACTCTGAAACGTGCTTGAGGATGTGTTTCAGTGAATACTTGGGATCCGGGTTCTTCTTAGGACGGCCCATGTGTGAAGCGATGATGAGACGACCGCCATCAGCGATGATCTTCTTCAGGGTAGGCATAGCAGCCACGATACGGGTATCGTCTGTTATGTTGAAGTTCTCATCAACAGGAACGTTGAAATCTACGCGCACGAAAGTCTTCTTTCCGGCGAAGTTGAATTTGTCAATTGTCATAATATCTGTCTGTTAATGGTTATTTGTCATTCTGTGACGCAAATTTACTCATTTTTACGTCAAGTTATCCATGTTATTTCTCTCTATTCTGAAAAAACTTGGAATGGGGCGGCAGGTCCTGGGTAAGCCAAACATTACCGCCTATTATCGTGTCATGTCCTATAGTCACGCGGCCAAGCACCGATGTATTGGAATAGATGACCACATTATCTTCAATGACAGGATGGCGAGGTATGTTTATCGGGTTGCCGTTCTCATCAAACTTAAAGCTCTTGGCGCCAAGCGTAACTCCCTGATAGAGCTGTACATGATTACCTATTATTGCAGTTTCTCCTATAACCACTCCGGTGCCGTGGTCTATGCTGAAATACTCGCCTATCTGCGCTCCGGGATGAATGTCTATACCGGTTAGGGAATGGGCCAGCTCCGTTATCACACGGGGCAGGATAGGAACACCGAGTTCAAGCAAGCGGTGTGCCATCCGGTAGTGTATCATGGCCACCAGGGATGGATAGCACAGTATCACCTCCTCATGGCTTACCGCAGCGGGGTCACCGTCAAATATTGCCTTGACATCGGTTCCAAGCAGACGGCGTAGCTCCGGTATGCTCTCTATGAACTGCTGGGCGGTCTCCTCAGCGCAACATGGCATGACTTTATTGAAAATCTTGCTTATATAGGCAATCTGATGTGACAGGATGGTGTAAAGCCTGCTCAATGAGGTGGAAAGGTCCAAGGCTCCAAAAAAATTGCCGAAAACCACGTGACGAAACAGTTTGACCGCCTCCTTGATTTCGGCACGGTCGATGGAGCGTTCTTCTACCTGAGGTATGTATCTGTCAGCTTTACGTAATGATTTCTGAACGTCTCTGATGCTTTCAAAAATGTCTTTCTTTTCCATAGAACCGTAATAAGAGGATGCAAAAATAGGTATTTATTTAATATAACAGAGAAAACAGCATCTTAGATGTCTAACGGAACTATCATTCATTTTGATTTGCTGATATGGTATGAACAAACATCATTCAGACAGCATTCCCCACATTTCGGTGAGCGGGCTGTACATACATACCGGCCGTGCAGGATGAGCCAGTGGTGCGCTCTTGAGAGCAGTTTCTCAGGGAAATACTTCACGAGCTCCTTTTCCACACTCAGCGGAGTGGTGCAGCGTTCAGGTGCCAGTCCTATGCGGTGACTCACCCGGAACACGTGCGTATCCACGGGCATAGCATTTCCTCCGAATGCCACAGCCAGCATCACGTTGGCTGTCTTGCGGCCTACACCAGGGAGAGTCACCATGCTCTCCATATCCTGCGGTACCTGACCTCCGAACTCCCGGCACACCATGCGGGCCATTCCGGCCAGATGGTCAGCCTTGGAGTTGGGATAGGAAACGCTTTTGATATAGGGTAAGATCTGCTCAGGGGTGGCGGCAGCCATATCCTGAACCGTGGGGAACGCCTCAAACAGTGCGGGGGTGACCATATTGACCCGTTTGTCAGTACATTGTGCGGAGAGCATCACCGCCACAAGCAACTCATACGGAGATGAAAAATGCAGCTCGGTTCCTGCCTCAGGATATGCCTGAGACAGCTTCTCGCTGCATTTGTCATATAGTTCCCTCTTTCTCATAGAGGAATATCCTAATCTTAATCAGTTGGCCGCTTCAAACTCGCGCAGGAAGCGGACATCGTTCTCGGAGAACATCCTCAGGTCCTTGACCTGATATTTGAGGTTGGTTATGCGCTCAATACCCATACCGAGTGCGAAACCTGAGTATTCCTTGCTGTTTATGCCGTTCAGCTCCAGTACGTTGGGATCTACCATGCCGCAGCCCAGTATCTCCACCCATCCGGTACCCTTGCAGAATGCACAACCCTTGCCGCCGCAAATGTTGCAGCTTATGTCCATCTCGGCCGAAGGCTCTGTGAACGGGAAATAGCTGGGGCGCAGACGTATCCTGGTGTCGGGTCCGAACATCTGCTGAGCGAAATAGAGCAGCACCTGCTTGAGGTCAGAGAAACTTACGTTCCTGTCCACGTAAAGGGCTTCAACCTGATGGAAGAAACAGTGTGCGCGGTAGCTGATGGCCTCGTTCCTGTACACACGGCCCGGGCAGATGATGCGGATAGGAGGCTCCGAGACCTCCATCACGCGGCTCTGGACGGATGATGTGTGGGTGCGCAGGATGATATCGGGATGTGCCTCCACGAAGAATGTGTCCTGCATGTCACGGGCGGGGTGGTCCTCGGCAAAGTTCATGGATGAGAACACATGCCAGTCATCCTCCACCTCAGGGCCGTCGGCCAGGACGAATCCCAGACGTGAGAAAATCTCTATTATCTCATTCTTGACAATGGTGAGCGGATGACGTGTGCCCAGCGGAACGGGGTAGGCGGTGCGGGTCATGTCCGGTTTCTCGGACTCGGCCTTCTGTGCCTCAAAAGTCTCCTTGAGAGCGTTTATCCTGTCCTGTGCCATCTGCTTGAGCACGTTCAGACGCTGGCCTACCTCACGTTTCTGCTCAGCCGGCACGTTACGGAAATCAGCCATGAGGTCATTTATTGCACCTTTCTTGCTCAGATATTTAATACGCAGTGATTCAAGCTCTTCGGCCGATGCAGCCTTAAGCTCTTTTATCTCACTGATGAGCTGTTCAATTTTCTTGATCATTGCGGATACTCTTTTTCAAAGGCGCAAAATTAGCAAAAAACAAGCGGAACAACAATTAGAATCTGTATTTTTGCAGTCATGACTATCAGAGAAAACTGTTCACTTGCAGGCAGGAACACTTTCGGCATGGATGTAAAGGCTGACTGCCTTATTGAATTCTCCTCTACGGAGGAGCTCAAGAGCATTCTTCCGGGTCTGGAAAGGCCTGTCCTGATGATAGGTGGCGGCAGTAACCTGCTGTTCACATCGGATTACCGGGGTACTGTGCTGCATTCAGCCATCACGCATATAGATGTCTTAGGTGAGACTGAGGATTGTCTCCATGTACGTGTGGGATCCGGTGTCGTTTGGGATGATTTCGTGGCCTGGTGTGCCGTCAACGGTTTATGGGGAGTGGAGAACCTGTCCGCCATTCCGGGTGAGGTGGGCGCCAGTGCGGTACAGAACATCGGTGCTTACGGTGTGGAGGCCAAGGATGTGATTGATACCGTGCAGACTGTCTGTCTGGCAGACTGCAGCGAGCGTGATTTCAGCAATCGGGAGTGCCGGTACGCATACCGTCAGAGTGTCTTCAAGAATGAGCTTAAGGGGCAGTACGCGGTCACATACGTGATATTCAAACTATCCAAGGTCCCCCGGTCCAGGCTGGGTTACGGGGCTCTGGAGCAGGAGGTGGAGCGTATGGGAGGCCCCACTCTGGGGAACATACGCAACGCTGTCATTGGCATACGTGAATCCAAACTTCCTGACCCTAAGGTACTGGGCAATGCCGGTAGTTTCTTCATGAATCCGGTCATCACGGAGCAGGAGTTCCGGGTGTTGAGGGAGAGTTACCCCGATGTGCCTTCATATCCTGCCCCGGGCGGCATGGTTAAGGTGCCGGCAGGATGGCTCATTGAGCAGGCGGGCTGGAAGGGCCGCTCGCTGGGACCTGCCGCTGTCTATGAGAGGCAGGCTCTGGTGCTGGTGAACAGGGGCGGTGCCACGGGTGCGGACATCATCCGTCTGGCTGACGCTATAATAAGAGAGGTGAAGGAAAAATTCGGAATCACCCTCTCCACTGAGGTTAACTATATCTGAAACAGGAACAGGTTTGATATGAAACTTACTTTCTTAGGAACAGGGACATCCATAGGAGTGCCGGAGATGTGCTGCCACTGCCAGACGTGCCTGTCGGAGGACCCGCATGACAAGCGTCTCCGCACGTCGGCATGGATTGTGAGTGACACTACTTCAATCGTGATTGACTGCGGTCCTGACTTCCGCCAGCAAACTTTAAGAGCCGGTATTGAACGTATTGATGCAGTGCTGCTTACTCATGAACATTATGACCATGTGGGAGGCTTGGATGACCTGCGTCCTTACTGCACGGACCGAGTCATACCTGTTTATGCGGAGCAGAATGTCATACAGCATGTCAAGGAGCGGATGCCGTACTGTTTCGGCAGTGAGAAGAAACCACGCACGCCATCCATGGAACTGCGTGAGATTCACCCAGGGGAACGCTTCACTGTGGGCGACATCGGTGTCCTGCCGCTCCGTGTCTGGCATGGCCCGATGCCTATTGTGGGGTTCCGCATAGGGAAGCTCACCTACATCACTGACATGAAGAGCATGGATGATGATACTTTTGAACTCATCCGTGATACCGGGACTCTTGTGGTGAATGCCCTGCACACCAAGGAGCATCCCACCCATCAGAATGTCCGCCAGGCGGTCCTGTTAGCTGAAAGAGTGGGGGCGAAAGAGACCTGGTTCATTCACATGAGTCACCGTGCCGGCCTCCACGAGGTCATGAACGCCAAGTTCCCTCCTCATGTACGTTTCGCCCACGACGGACTTTCCATTACTTTACCTTGAGCTGGAGCTCGTCAAGCTGGATCTGGTCCAAGGGGCCGGGGGCATCGAGCATCACGTCGCGGCCGGAGTTGTTCTTGGGGAACGCTATGCAGTCACGGATACTGTCCAGACCGGCAAAAATACTTACGAAACGGTCCAGACCGAAAGCCAGACCTCCGTGGGGAGGTGCACCGTACTTGAAGGCATTCATCAGGAATCCGAACTTGGCCTGAGCCTGCTCGGGGGTGAATCCCAGGATCCTGAATATAGTGGCCTGCAGCTTGCTGTCATGGATACGGATGGAGCCGCCGCCCACCTCTATGCCGTTGATGACCATGTCATACGCGTTGGCACGCACACTTGCCGGATCAGAGTCCAGCAGAGGAATATCCTCGGGCTTGGGGCTGGTGAACGGGTGGTGCATAGCCATCAGACGGTTCTCTTCATCGGACCACTCGTACATGGGGAAGTCAATCACCCATAGACATTTGAATATGTCCTTCCTGCGAAGACCCAGCTCATCGGCCATCTTAAGGCGCAATTCGGAAAGCTGTTTGCGGGTCTTCATGGCATCATCGCCGCTCAGGATAAGTATCAGGTCACCAGCCTCGGCATTCATGGCAGCCTTCAGCTGCTGCAGGACATCCTGACTGTAGAACTTGTCAACCGATGACTTGACGGAGCCGTCGGCCTCAACCCGGGCATAGACCATACCCTTGGCACCTATCTGCGGGCGCTTCACGTATTCGGTCAGGGCATCAATCTGCTTGCGGGTGTATGTGGCGGCACCCTTTGCGCATATACCGCCTATGTATGCGGCGCTGTCGAAAACACCGAAACCGTGTCCCTTCAGTACATCCATCAGCTCCACGAAACGCATGTCAAACCTCAGGTCCGGTTTGTCACTGCCGTAGTACTTCATGGCATCCTGCCATGTCATACGCTGGAAAGGCTCAGTGAAATCAATGTTCAGGATACTCTTGAACAGATGCTTGGCCATAGCCTCGAAAATCTGCAGGATATCCTCCTGCTCCACGAATGACATCTCACAGTCAATCTGTGTGAACTCGGGCTGACGGTCAGCACGCAGGTCCTCGTCACGGAAACACTTGGCTATCTGGAAGTAACGGTCAAACCCTGAAACCATAAGCAGCTGCTTCAGTATCTGCGGACTCTGGGGCAGTGCATAGAACTGGCCGGGGTTCATGCGTGAAGGCACCACAAAGTCACGTGCACCCTCAGGCGTGGAGTTGATCAGGATGGGTGTCTCCACCTCCATGAATCCCAGGTCATCCAGGAACTTGCGGATCTCCATCACCATCTTGTGCCTGAGTTCCAGATTCCCGCGTACGCACGGACGGCGCAGGTCCAGATAACGGTATTTCATGCGCAGGTCATCACCTCCGTCAGTATCATCCTCAATGGTGAACGGGGGAGTGTCGGCAGCATTGATCACATTCAGCTCACTTACCAGAATCTCTATGTCACCGGTGGGAATCTTAGTGTTCTTGTTGGAACGCTCGCTCACGCGTCCGGTGGCCTGTATCACGTACTCTCGTCCCAGACGGGAGGCTTTCTCGCACAGTGCGGAATCGGTAGAGTCATCAAACACCAGTTGGGTTATGCCGTACCGGTCACGGAGGTCCACAAAGACCATTCCACCCATTCTCCTTACTCTCTGGACCCATCCTGCCAGTGTCACGGTCATACCGGCATCGGAAAGACGGAGTTCTCCACAAGTCTTGCTTCTAAACATATCCTGTTATTATATCAGTTCTGTAAAATGACCTGCAAATTTACTTTTTTGTTTGCACCTGACACCTATATGGCATAAAATTATTTAACTTTGGCGCTTAATCCGCTTATTAAAAAAGAGAGAACAAGTTAATTGAACCAACTGACATGAAAAAGAGACTGTTCAGACTATCCCTCCTTATGATGGCAGCCGTGCTCGTACTGATGGCGGGCTGTTCCACAAATGATTATGATGAGGAGATGCTCATAGGCCGATGGTATGCCACCGATGGCTACTACTACGTTTTCCACAGTGACCATACCGGTGAGTCCTATAATGATGAGGGTAGCCTGAATTTCACATGGAACCTCAGTTCGGATGAGCTGGAGCTGCGTTTCACGGGCAGCGGCCAGGCCGGAAAGACGGCATATCTCACATTCGTGATTGACAAGCTGACTGACAACAAAATGGAGGCGTATGACATGAACGACCCCAATGAGGAGACCGTCTATTTTACCAAGAAGTGACATTATTCCGTTAGTTTAGTGATGAATTCCAAGCTTAAAAAGACACTCAAAATAACCGGCATAACGCTGGCGTCGCTCATAGGACTGGTCCTGATAGCGTTTGCGCTCGTGTGCTGGACCGTGTTCACCCCTTCACGTCTTACCAGAACGGCACGCAAGGTCATTGATGCATACGCACCCTGCAGGATTGACCTTCAGAAGGCTGACCTCACGCTGGTGCGTACCTTCCCCTATGTGGGACTGAGGCTCAACGGGGTGCTGGTTCATGACCAGATGCCAGAATCAGCATCGGACACACTGCTGTTCGTGGATGATTTCACGGCCACCGTCAACCTCAAGGCTTATCTCAAACATAAGAGGATAATACTGACCAACCTGCTGATTGACCACGTGCAGGCCAATCTCTTTACTGATGCCCAGGGGCACAGCAATCTGGATTTCCTGACAGATAATTCCACTGAGAAACCTGAGGAGGAGAGCGGGATGGACATCTACGCTGACCTGCAGAAGATAACCCTTACGCATGTGGGAGCCCGCTATACTGACCTCTCCAGCGGTACACGTGCCATGATAAGCAACATGGCGCTGGACCTGAAGGGACTGCTCACAACCGATACCATTGATGCCGACGTGTCGCTTACCACCGCGCTCCTCAATGCGTCAATACTGAATGACTCCACGGATTTCAAGGCCAATCTGGACAACCTGAAGGCTGACGGACGGCTGTCCAAATACGGGAATGACATAACGGGACGCCTTAATGCGGGACTGGCCTCCACATACGCACAGGCCGGAACCATGAACGCCTCGCTCAATGACCTGAAGCTGCTGCTGGACCGTATCTCCCTCAAGCTTACCGATGAGGGATTGGGAGGCCTGCGGACAGCCGTCAAGCTTGATGCCGAGGACCTGAAGTTCGTTCTGGATGACATGTCCACCACCACCGGACGCATCGCCCTCAATGCCGATGAGGCCATGATGGAGGGTGACAGCATACATGTGAGCGGATTCACCTTCCAGTCACGGGAAATAGACCTGCTCATGAAAGACTCCCTGGGGTACCTGACCAAGGCTGACCTGGAGTCACTCCTGCTTAATATAGACGGAGGCCTCAAGACTGACCTCTCAAGGGTGAACACCGGACTCTCTGCCGATATGACCGGTGCACAGATCACCATTGACGGGGAATCCCCCATGAAGGCAAGCGCAGGCTCCTTCCTGTTCCGGGCTGACGGTCTCATATCAGGTGATGACGTGACCCTGACATCGGACGTGAGCACTCCGGCCCTCTACCTTACCATGGGCGGTGACAGCTATATACCGGGATGGCCGCTCAGCCTGACCATACCGCTACGTACCAACCGCAACATAGACCGCTTCCATATAGGAGATGGGGCTGTGGCAACCGTCAACGGTGAGCGTATCAGCTTCAATGCCGACGGTACTCTGGGAGGCGCATCCATCGTGAAGGCCGATGCCGGCATCCGCACTCAGGATTCGGACATAGACAAGCTCATCTCCATGATTCCGGACAAGTTCCGCAGCTCACTGGATGGGATAGACGTACACGGCATACTGGGTCTGGACCTGAGTATGAAGGCCGATGTGCGTGAGAGCGGCACCAATGTGGAACGTGCCGTGGCCAGGATTGCGCTGCGTAACCTGGATGCATCGCTGAATGACTCCATTGACGCTCGTTCCAGCCGTCTGACCGCCAACATACAGTATCCCAGCCCGATAGCCACTGACCGCAACCGCGAGAGTGCCGACGTTCAGGTCAAGGCCGATGACCTGACTGTGCATCTGCTGGACTCAACCGTAATAGACGCCAGCTTCCGTGACCTGGGGCTTAGCGCATCGCTGGTGGGACTTACTGACACCATAACTGAGATGAACGCCAGGGCGGACATAAGCGTGGGCAGGCTGGAGGCATCCATGGATACCGTGAGCGGTGTCCTTGAGAACGCTGAGATAAGCGCCACACTGGCTCCGGCCGACGGTACCACAGCCATGATGCTGACCGCCGCGTTTGACAGGCTGGGTGCAGCCATGGGAGACATGATGGACGCCTCATTGGGCAGGAGTGACCTGCTGGCCATGGCGCAGTATGATGAGAGCAAGGAGGATCTGCTGCTCAAGTGGAACCCGCGTATCAAACTCACCTTGGAGGACGGTCTGGTCAACATGAATGAGATGCTGGAGGAGCCCGTCAGGCTTCCGCAGTTTGACGTGGATTTCTCACTGGGCCGCTTCAACATAAACGAGAGCCATGTGGTGTTGGGTGAATCGGACATCACCGTATGGGGTGACATATATAATATAGGTGAGTACATTGAGAACACCGGCTTGCTTACCGGTGAGCTGAATCTGGAATCGGACCATGTGAATGTGACCCAGCTCATGGGTTGGTTCAGCGGAATGGGTGATGAGGAGGCTCAGGCTGCCGCTGAGAAGGTTGCCGCTGACGCGGAGGCCGGCCAGGATACCATCTCCGGACCGTTCCTGGTGCCCAAGGGAATAGACTTCACGCTTTATACCAACTTCTCTGAGATTGACTATTTCGGACATATTTTCACCAATGTGGGCGGTGACGTGACAGTCAAGGACGGCGTGGCCGTGCTGCAGGAGCTGGGATTCTCGTCGGATGCCGCTGAGATGCAGCTCACGGCCATATACAAGTCACCCTCGGAGGATGACCTGTTCATGGAGCTGGACTTCCATCTGCTCAACATAGAGATAGACGAGCTTATAGAGCTTATACCTTCAGTGGACTCCATCATGCCCATGCTCAAGTCATTTGACGGCCGTGCACAGTTCCATCTGGCCGTGGAGACTGGCCTCAAGGCTGACTACTATCCCAAGATGTCCACTCTGATAGGAGCTGCAGCCATTGAGGGACAGAACCTCAAGGTGATTGACAATGAGGTGTTTGACGGCATAAAGCGCAAGCTCCTCATGAGCAAGGATGCCACCGGGATAATAGACAGTCTGGACGTGGAGGTACAGGTGCTGCGTAACAAGGTGGATGTCTATCCCTTCCGCATAAAGATGGACAGGTACCAGGCCGTGATAGGCGGACGGCACAATATCAACAAGGATCTGGATTGCGGCTACCACATCTCACTCACTGACAGCCCGCTGCCGTTCAGGCTCGGTGTGGATATAACAGGACCCATAACCGGTATTGCCGAGAGCCCGCTCAAGCATATCAGTCTGGTTCGTCCCAAGTATAAAAAACTTTACAAACCCGAGAAACGCGGAGACACTGAGGAGAAAGTCCTGAAGATGAAACAGGATATCCTGGAGACCCTCCGTTCCAATGTGCGATGACAGCCGTAGAGAAACTTAACCCGGCCGACGAGGAAGTGCGCTGGTACGCCATGCGTGCTTTCTGGAACAAGACCCATCCCCTGATGCGTGAGGCGCAGGAGGCCGGGTTCCGCACCTATTACGCCGTACGTACGGTGGACAGCGTGGAGAGCGGGCAGCTGGAGTACAGGGAGGAGCCTTACGTTCCGGCACTGTTTTTCGTGCAGTGCACCATGAGCTGGCTGAGGGAGTTCCGTTACAGGCATTACAGTGAGATAAGGGTATATACTGACAAGCCCGGAGGAACCCCTGCACCCATACGTGATGAGGAGATGGATATGTTCATACTGGTGACATCGGCCCACAGTGACGGCAATGTGGAGTATTTGGGTGAGCCCAAACCGCAGTACGTCCAGGGTGATAAGGTCCGTGTGACCGAAGGCCTCTACAAAGGTGCCCAGGGGGTAGTAAAACGCATCCGCAAGGACCGCAAGCTCATAGTAGCCATAACCGGAGTGGCCATGGTGGCCATCTCTCACATCCCCATGTGTTATCTGGAGAAGATAGAGTGAAGTGAAAAAAACTTTGCTTACAAATCAAAGACGAAAGCCAAGACTGTACTTAATTAATTTATATGTTGCTGGATATAATTTGTTTTTTTAATACTTTCTAACTACTTTTGTACTCGTCAACGTCTCGGCTGATGACGGGAACTAAAAGTAGTTTTTATGGGTTTAATTGATTTTATCAAGTCAAATCGTATCAGCAAGTTGCTCTCCAGGTACCTGAGTACCAGAGTGGTTTTCATGCTTGATCTGTTCCTTTCCACATTATCGTCATTCATCGTAATCCTTCTTGCCGGAAAGAGTCTGGAGTCCGTGGACGAATCCATCTTTCCCATCCTGCTTTGGTGCTGCGGGGCGTTGGTCTTTTACGCAGTCGGCTCACACATCACCCATAGCTACAGAATAATCATCAGGCACTCCACCCTTTATGACATGGGAAAGATATTCATCTCCGTGCTCATCAAGGAGTTGCTGTTTGTGGTGTTCTGCATGATACTGCGTGACGGATACGGCATTTTCATGAACTTCCTTCTCATAATATCGGACCTTCTGGTCACGTTCATCGTACTGCTGGTTGTGAGAATATTGATGATTGCCGTCTATGATTATATCCGTGACCATTCGGACGAGCGTCAGAACAGCATGAAGATACTGGTGTACGGTACATCGGACAAGTCCATAGCCACACTTACCCGTCTGGACAATTCACCCCATTACAAGGTGGTGGGATTCATCGGAACGGATTTAGCTGAGCGTGATGTCCGTGTATCGGATTACAGGATATATCATTTTGATGACCAGCAGTCCTTTAATGACACTGTGATCAAGCTGGGACTGGGAGGCATTCTCTTCACTTCCGAGACCGATGCCCAGAACGAGCAGGACGGGCTTATACAGATGGCCTCTGAGATCGGTGTGAAAATACTCATGGTCCCCTCTATCGATGAGGTGGATGGGAGCAACCTCCTGCACTACCGCGTACGTCAGGTGAAGATAGAGGACCTGCTGGGACGCCCGGAGATAAAGATCTCGCTGAAAGAGATAAAGGAGAATTTCCGTGACCGCGTCATAATGGTCACCGGAGCTGCCGGTTCCATAGGTTCCGAGCTCTGCCGTCAGTTGGCTGGCTACGGACTGAAGCAGCTGGTGCTTTTTGACAATGCAGAGACACCCATGCACAATATCCGTCTGGAACTGGAGGATACCTTCAAGGGGCTTAATTTCGTGCCGGTGATAGGCGATGTCCGTAACACCAAGCGTCTGGATTTCGTCTTCCGCAAATACCGCCCGTCAGTTGTGTTCCATGCCGCAGCGTACAAGCATGTGCCGCTAATGGAGGAGAATCCGTGTGAGGCGGTCATGGTAAACGTGGTTGGCTCCAAGAAAGTGGCTGACAAGTGCCTGGAATACGGTGTGGACATGATGGTCATGATCAGCACTGACAAGGCCGTGAATCCAACCAACATCATGGGCTGCTCCAAACGTCTGGCGGAGATTTACGTGCAGTCCTTAGGACTGGCTCTCAGTGAGGGCAAGGTGAAGGGACACACCAAGTTCGTCACCACCAGATTCGGCAATGTCCTGGGCTCCAACGGCTCCGTTATCCCGCGTTTCCACGCTCAGATTGAACACGGAGGTCCCGTAACAGTGACTGACCCGCGCATAAACCGCTATTTCATGACCATCCCTGAGGCTTGCCGTCTGGTCATGGAGGCTGCCACAATATCAAAAGGAAACCAGATAGTGGTGTTTGATATGGGCAAGCCGGTCAAGATTGTGGACTTGGCCCGCCGCATGATAGAGCTGTCCGGGTTCGTGCCTGACAAGGACATCAAGATTGTATTTACAGGCTTGCGTCCGGGAGAGAAACTGTATGAGGAGGTACTCTCCACAACTGAGAACACTGATCCCACCAGCCATGACCGTATCCGTGTGGCCCGTGTCCGCCAGTATGATTATGGTGAGGCCAACGCCGTAATGGACCAGCTCAAGATCTATGCCCGTGAGGTGGAGATTCCTGACATGGTCAAACTCATGAAACAGACCGTTCCCGAGTTTATATCAAACAATTCACGGTTTGAAGTTTATGACCAGCCCAAGTCTTAAAATGATACCTCCTGTGTTCCATTATGCAAATGGTCACAGGAGGTAATTAGTCCCGTTGAGGGGACTCTTCTTTTCAAGTATCAGATTTTATTGTTTGAGCGAGAGCAAATGTATTATGGTTGTCCGTGACGGGCAAATCAAAATACGTTTATTGTGATAAAATGATAAAATTTGGTCTCTTTTTTGAACTTTTTTCATAAAATAGTCCGGATTTGACATTATCATGACGTAAAAAAAGGGGTAGAACCGTCCTCCCCGAAATAATAAATACCAACATAAAGTTAAAATTTTTTATTCATGAAACAGAAAAAACTATTAATTGCACAGATCCTGTGCCTGTTTTTGGCTGCTTGCAGCATTAAAGTTGAAAACCGTGAGTACACAACCGGAACGGTTCGTGTCCATATTAACGACTTCATAGAAACCTATGACGATTTTGAACACCCCACCCGGGCCGTTCAGGACATCGCTGAGTACAATAATATAAAGGCGCTCATACTGGCATTCTATAACGGCAGTACGGAGGTCTATAAGGAGACTCAACTGCGTGATGATGTCAGCACCTATAAGACCTTCGGTGAATTTGAGTTCCCGTTGCCTATGGGTGTTTACACCATGGTGGTGCTGGGGTACAATAAGGATGTGGGGGATGAACTGGTGCTGTCCAGTCCCACACAGGCCGAATACACCGAGGGACGTATCCGCGAGACATTCGTCCATACTCAGGAGGTTAATGTCAACAGTACCAACCCCATGGATATAAGCGCCACCCTGAGCAGGATAATAGCCAAACTGCAGGTGGCATCCACCGACGGTCGTGCATCAAATGCCACAAACGTACGCATGACAATGTCAGCCGGCGGAAAGGCATTTAACCCCACCACAGGTCTGGCCACCGTCAACACCGGATTCAGCAACATTGTAGGAATAAGCGTTGCCGCAGGCTCCAGATCCTCATCAATCAGTTACATCCTTCTTGATACTGACGAGCAGACAATGGACGTAACCATCGAGACCCTGGACGCCAACGGCAACACACTGTTCAGCAAGCATGTTGAGAATGTTCAGTTCAAGCGCAATCGGGTGACCAAACTGACAGGTAAGATGTACACCAGTGAAAGCGTGGGCAGTTCCTTTCAATTAGAGACCGAATGGTTACCGGATCATATCCATAACTTCTGAACGGCCAAACAATAAAAAAGGTGAAAAAGAGGACGGTTCTCTTTTTCACCATTTTGTGCAATTGAGGACAGGCCAATTTGTCTGTCCCCTTTTGTACTTTTTTGTTGATAAGTTGGTGGGGGTGGAAATTTGGGTAATAATTATATTATTAGTAATTTTACGCTGGCATGTTATTTCTTATGAAATAGTTAATGCTGTGTTCTGCGGGCCGGCTCTTGGATAGGAGGTTGGACGTATCGGACAGGGGTATTTGCCCGAGTGAGAACGCTGCTTTTGAAAGAGGCAGAATAATACTCACGGAGGAAATGAAGAACTCTCTGCTCAAATCACAACAGAGTTTTGAAGAGGGCCGATGCCACAATCAGGAGATGTTCCGAAAGCGTTTTGCCAAATGGCTGTAGTATAAATAACAGAATAGAATACAATGAGAAAAGTAACAGCAATAAGAAGACTAAGGTCATTGAAAGGACCGTTGAGCACTTATGGCGTGACTCAGCTGGGGCTTTTCGGGTCCACTGTTCGCGGAGAGAATACCCGTGGCAGTGATATAGATATCCTTTTGGATTTTGCTTCCGATAAGGAAACATACCAGAACTTCCTTGATGCATGCCAGATGCTTCAGGACAGTTTTAAGCGTGACAAGATTGATGTGGTAACCAAGAACGGTCTTAGCCCATACATTGGTGCAACCATTCTTAATGAGGTGGAATATGTGTAAGACGTACATTCCATATCTGCAGCACATACTTGATGAGTGCCTCTATGTCAACTCTGTCATAACAGAGAATATGACCTTAGATGGCTTCTTGGCTGATGAAACCTTGAAACGTGCAGTAACTCGAAGTCTCTCCATAATAGGTGAGGCAACAAAGAAGATTCCAGGCGATATCAAATATGAGTGGAGTTCTATTTCATGGAAACAAATGGCAGGAATGAGAGATCGCCTGGTTCATGACTATATGGGTGTAAACTACCATATAGTTTGGGATGTAGCCAAGAATATTATACCTCAATTGACTGATCAGATTCATGAGGTGATTGATAGTTCAAAGAAAGGCTAATGAATGTCCAGGGGATTATTGTCTTTGCTTGAGCAGACTGTTGGTAAGTAATATTTATTAAGTACAGCAACATCCTTATTTATCGTACAGATGCAACAGAACAAGCCAACCATAGAAGAAATATTGAAATATGAGGAGTTTCTTATTGATGCTGTATTAAAACAAAGTAAGATAGAGCAAGATCCTAAAGCAAAGGCCGTACTTCTGAATTTGCAAGTACTACTTAAAAGCAGGGCAATCAAAACTTTTATTGATTATTTGCTAATAAAACGGTTTTCTATAACTGCATTTAAGAAGGTTAAGGAAATAGACGAAGCTCTTTGTGAACTTAGGGTATTAAAAATGAACCTGCCTTATCCGGAACATTATTTCATGATAGAGCAAGGAAAGAAAGAGCTGTCTCAGCAATATACAATGCTGGCATTGCTGTTTGGGTTGTTTGGATTTGAGTGGATTGATTAATACAATAAGCAATACAATGTATACATTGATATATCATAACGAAGCCTGCGCCAATCTCAGCAAACCGGATCCACAGATTGAGGTGTGGCCCAATTTGATATTGAATCGTAGCACAGAGAGCACTGCAAGTGGCAAATTGTCAGTCATCTTGTAATACAGACAGACGTACGGAGTAAATAATTATAAAGGCCCGATAAGCGGTCCCGATAAGCGAGCAAATGGTAGTGTCGCCAGCCGCAGCGAGGCCGCAGGCCGAGCAGAAATAAAAGAAACATAACTATACAGGCTAACTGAGAACGGGCAGATGGTAAGTTGTCTGGTAATTCAAGTACATATTAGGAATAGGTGAATTAAAACCGTTATGAAATGGAAGGGCTCTTGTCAGGGTCTCACATAAGACAAAAGGTTATTCAGACAACCCAAGAGACAAGTCGATTATAATAACCAGATAATCTTGCGCCACTATTTGATAATACAAATAAACTTGAATATGAACATAGCTGTGGCAGGAACCGGCTATGTAGGATTAAGCATAGCCACGCTGTTGGCACAGTAAACCATGCAACCGCGGTGGATGTGATTCCGGAGGAGGTGGAGAGGATCAAGTGAGAGTAAGGCTTAGTATGACAACCTCTATCCAAGCAGAATCGTTATAGATAAGCATCCGGATGAGATGAGATCAAAAACTGATTAAAGTTGGTTCCGATGGGTCCGATGACTTGGATGGCGTGTTAGTGACTTGATAACAATATAGGCAGGAATCAGTTGTTCCTGCTTTTTTTTTTGTTTAGTTTCCGGGTGGCTTGCGTTAACAAGGGGGTACTGCCTTACATGGCCCATAATATGTGGGGATGTATAAATGAATAATAGTTAAATAGATATTTTTTAGTAACTTTGCAACGGCTTGTTATTTCTTTAGAAATAAAGCATGTCACGTTCTGCGGAACTCTCTTGGATAGGAGACGGAACGTATCGGGTGTGGGGTTGCCTGAGTGAGAACGTAGCTTTTCCCGTATTGCAGGACGTTGTTGGAGTGCTACAATTAACTAAAACAACCGCAATAGGGGGAGAATGATTAATGCCCTTACACCAAGCCATATTTTTTCTCAACAATTTAAACGATAGCAGCGCAAGCCGCTGCGAGGCTGGAGGCAGAGCAAATTAAACAAATTAAAAGGGTAGCAAAAATAATAAATGAAAACAATACTTGTAACCGGCAGTGCCGGGTTTATTGGAAGCAACCTGGTGTTGAGGCTGCTTGATGGCAAGGAGCCCGTCAGGGTAATAGGCCTGGATAATGTATTAAGACACGGTGTAAGGCCATCATTGCCAATCGCTATGATAGTTGTCTTGATGATATGCAGGAAAAGGTTTATACAAGAGATATTTTCAAAAAAGAGATTAATTATACACAATGAAGATATTAGCAGTTATTCCTGCTCGTGCAGGTTCGAAGGGTATTCCTAACAAGAATATTCGTATCATTAATGGACACCCGCTGATTTATTATTCAATAAAGAATGCGCTGAAGTCTGAGTATATAACCGATGTGATAATAAGCACCGATTCTCCAGAGGTGCGTATTATTGCTGAGCAGATGGGCGCCAAGTGTAAGTGGCGTGATGAGAGCCTATGTGGAGATGCAGTAACTCTGGATGCTGTAATCTATGATGCAATACCAAAGGAAGAGAAGTGGAATTATGTTGTAACGATGCAGCCTACTTCCCCGACGCTCAAGGTTGAGACCTTAGATGCCGCTATTAAATATTCAATTGACAACGATTTGGATACTTGCATTTCTGCTATCAATGCTCCTCATCTTTCATGGCGCGAGGAAAACGGCAAGAAAGTTCCCAATTACGAGAAACGTCTGAACCGTCAGTTCTTGCCCGCTAACTATCTTGAAACCGGTGCATTTGTGGTTTCTAAAGCATCTGTGGTAACGGCAGATACTAGAATCGGCAAGAAGGTGGATGTGTATGAGGTTTCAGAGCAAGAGGCTGTAGATATTGACACCTTTGCTGATCTTCGCGTTGCAGCGATGTCTCTGAATACCCAAAAGGTGGCCATCTATGTCAATGGAAACAACAAACGTGGTATTGGTCATATTTACCGTGCACTCGAGATTGCTGACGAATTCTACGTAAAACCTGATATTTACTACGATTCCAACCAGACAGATCCCAAGGTGTTTGGGAAGACCACACATATACTCAAGCCTGTGGATGGAATTGCGGAACTTTTCCAGATTTGCAAGGAGAAGCAATATACTGTGTTTATCAATGACATCCTGACCACCAGCATAGACTACATGATTGGTTTGAAATCTTGCATTCCCAATGCAAAGATTATCAACTTTGAGGATGACGGAGAAGGTATCATTAAGGCTGACTTGGTTTTTAATGCTCTGTTTGAGGATGAGCAGTTCCCACAAATCCATGCAGGCGAGAATTACTATATCTGTGGTAAGACATTTATGTTCTATGAACCCATCAAGATTAAGGAACAAGTAAAGCGAGTGTTTATCTCCTTTGGTGGAGCAGATCCGCAGAACTATTCCGACCGCTTGCTTGAGATGATTATTAAGCCAGAGTACAAGGATTACCATTTTATTGTAGTGTTGGGTCGCGCCAAGTATAATGTAGAAGCATTGTTAGAATACAACAAGTATCCTAATGTGGAGGTGCTCTATGATGTTTCCAATATGCCAGAGCTAATGACCAGTTGTGACATTGGTATCACTTCACGTGGGCGTACAGGATATGAATTGGCAACGCTCGGTATTCCTTCAATAGCGATGGCACAGAACCATCGTGAAGAGAAGCACGGCTTTGTTTGCAACGAAAATGGCTTTAGCTATATTGGTTTGAATCCTGCTGACGAGGTAATCGAGGGTACGATGAAGATGTACCTCACCATGTCACAAAAGACACGTCAGCATTATCAGGATATGCTTCTCAGTCACGACCTCCGTGGTGGAAGGCGTAGAGTAATGAGTCTAATTAATAATCTTTAATTAAAAATGGCTTTAGGAAGGATAATTCCCCGTTGTTTTTCGCGTTATTATACCAATCGAAAATTATCTAAAAAATTTGTTGGTGTAAGTATTGCAAACAATGTCGATCTTCAAAATGTCAGGCTTGCTGATTACGTAAATTTTGCACATCATTCCCAAGCTAGTAATAGCTCCATAGGCGAAAGAACTTCGATAGGAAGATATTCAAAAATAGCCTACGCTAATATTGGCAAGTTCTGTTCAATCTCATGGGATGTAACAATTGGAGCAATCAGTCATCCAATGCATGCAATCTCAACCCATGCTTTTTCATTTCAAAAAAGATTCGGTCTTTGTAAGATAGAACGTAAATTAGAACACCAGTATGTTGAGATAGGAAACGATGTTTGGGTTGGTACAGGTGTTATTATAATGCCGGGTCTTCATGTAGGGAATGGTGCCGTAATAGGCGGTGGTAGTGTAGTAACACATTCTGTGGAAGATTATGAAATCGTGGCAGGATGTCCTGCAAGGCATATAGGTTGGCGCTTTGACGAGGATATTCGTGAACAGCTTTCATGCATTAAATGGTGGGATTTTACCGATGAGGTCATTAAAAAGAATATTGATTTGTTCTCTCCTTTCAACGACATAACTAAAGACAAAGAAATAATCAAAAAATTAAAAGAAATAAAAAAATGAGAAAGAATCGTCCTTATTTTATTGCTGAGGTTGGTGTTAACTTCTATGACACCGCAAAGGCCCTTAACATTAGTCCTCTTGCCGCTGCAAAGATGTATATTGATGCCATTGCTGAGGCAGGAGTTGATTGTGCAAAGTTTCAGTCTTATAAGGCTGACACGATTGTGTCAAAAAACTCTCCCGCTTATTGGGATCTTACCAAAGAGCCTACCAAGACTCAGCACGCTTTGTTCCAGAAACATGATGGTTTCAATGAGGAAGATTACCGCGAATTGTGTAACTATACACACTCGAAAGGAATAGACTTCACGTCCACTCCTTTTGACTATGCTTCTGCAGATTATCTGGAGGATATGGTGGATTTCTATAAGATTTCCTCTTCAGACCTCTCCAATTTGCCATTCATCCGTCATATTGCCAAGAAAGGCAAGGCTGTCTATATGTCAGTAGGTGCTGCATACCTCTCTGAGGTAGATGAGGCTGTCCGCATTCTGAAGGAAGAAGGATGTCCTGAGATTTGCCTCTTCCATTGTGTGCTTTCTTATCCTACAGACCCGAAGAACGCCAACCTGCGTGTGATTGAAACCTTGAAGAAGGTTTATCCTGAAGTGAAGGTTGGTTTTAGCGATCATGTGGCTCCTGATGAGACTATGATGACGCTTGCTACAGCTTACCTACTGGGCGCAGATGTTATTGAGAAACACTTCACGCTTGACAAGACCTTGCCTGGCAACGATCATTATCATAGCGGTGACCCCGAAGATTTCAAGAAAGCTATCCGTAATTTCAAGTGGATTGATACCGTTCTTGGTTCACCAGAGAAGACCGTTCTGGAATGTGAAAGTATTCCTCGTCGAGAAGCGCGTCGTTCGTTGGTGCTGACCCGCGATATGAAGGCTGGTGAGATTATCAAGAAAGAGGACTTGATGCCCAAGCGTCCTGGAACAGGCATTGCTCCTATCTATGCAGATATCGTTATTGGCCGTTCCGTGAAGCAAGACCTTGCAGAAGATACAATCCTAACATGGGATATGATCTAAAACATTTGAGAGATGAAGAATGTTCTATATATGAGCGGAGCGACCGTCAATGCAGGCGATTTCTTAATAGAAAAAAGAGCCAAGGCGTTGATAAATCGATTTGCGCCAAATGTGGCCTTAACATCTTTAAACAGGGTAAAGATAGATTATTCTGACCGTATTGATTATTTGAATAGTTTTGATGCAATATTGTTCGCGGGTGGCCCAATTTATCAACCCTCTATCTACCCAAATGCCATACCTTTCGTCTCGAATCTTAATGATATTACAAAACCAGTATTCTTTATTGGCGGGGGAGCCAAGTCTGATATCTATAGGAGTGTAATGTCTGAAAATACAAAGGCTTTTTTTAGACTGGGAAATAAAAAAGGAGTTCCTTTAGGTTGTCGTGATGTTCTAACATATAGGTTTTTAAAGCATCAAGGATTTGAGAATATTCTTGTAACAGGATGCCCCGCTTGGTATAGTTTACAAGATATAGATAATACAAAGTTCTCCGTTCATCATAATGGGGATATAAAAAAAATATGTGTATCAGAACCAGGGCGAGAGGACAATGTTATGTTTTTAAAGCCACTTTTGAAACATCTCAGAGAGATTTACCCGAATGCGGAAATTCATTTGGTTAATCATAGAGAGACCAAAGTGGGCGTTTCGGCTTTGAAAAACGGATTGAACAGTGTAGGTGTTGAAATAACTGATATTTCAGGATCATCAGAAGGATTCTCAATATATGATGATTGCGATTTGCATGTTGGTTTTCGTGTTCATGCACATATATATAATTTAAGTAAAAGAAACTTGTCTATCCTGTTTAATGAAGATATAAGAGGATGTGGCGTTAACCATGCGTTGGGTTTAGAAAATATTAATCTAACAATAGAATCATATAGTAAGTTAAAATTGTTTGGTAATTTTTATCTTATGCGTATGAATAGGATAAATAAGACCGATGTGATATGTAGAATGTTCGATGATTATATCGAATTTGAAGAAAAAAGACATTATGTAGGATATCTCAATGCATTTAAAAACATGAAAGATTATTATTGCGTAATGGGACAACATATTAAGGACATAGAACAAGCTATTTGATCTGAGTATTACGTATTAAATAATAGTGTGGGATTTGACTCTACTTCTTTTGTAATCAGAGAGAAGGGTGTTGATCATGTGATGCCCAATTACAAACTCGTATTATGACTCCTATAAATTTGCTAAATAAAGTTAAGAACAGTAAGACACTTGTACATGGCGGTTTGTTCGCTATTTATTCCTTTTTTGGGAAAGGAATGTCATTTCTTCTTCTTGTCATATTAGCCAATTTTATACCCCCCGCCGAGTATGGATATTTGAGCCTTTTTACAACGGTATCTACTTTTATGTCCGTATTAATGGCTTTTTCAACAGAGGGATATTTCTCTATTTCGTTTTTCAAAAAAACGCAAGACGAATTTAGGAAGAATTTTACTTGTATATATTTCCTTGGATTAACAACACTTTTCTTCTTTGTTATCATTATCATAGCTGGTGGGCATCGCTTGAGTGATTTGTTAGATCTTTCACAAGCAATGCTGCTGATAGCTGCAGCTACTAGTTTTCTTACTTTTTCATTTAATATACAACAGAATTATTTCCGGATTCAGGAGAAAGTCGCAAAATACGGGGTCTACAATATTAGCAATGCCATCTTAAATTTTGGACTATCTCTTCTATTGGTAATATGTTTTAGTAGAGGATGGAAAGGAAGAGTTGAAGCAGGTTTGGTATGTGCTATTATTTTTGCTTGTTTTTCTGTATGGACGTTTATTAGGAATAAATTGTTTTTGGTAGAATGGTCAAAAGAACGATACAAAGAAATATTAGCATGGGGTATACCAATTATTCCTCATCATGCTGCTAGCTGGATTCGCCAAGGTCTTGACAGATATATAATTAAGTTTAGCTATACAATAACTCAAGTAGGTGTATTTAGCTTTGCATTAAATATATCTAATATTATTGAGACAATAGGGGTCGCGTTCAATGCCACTAATTCTGTTACATTATACAAAACGCTTTCGGATACTACACTTACCCCTCAGAGAAAGTTGTATTTGCTAAAACGTCAGAGACGTAACACTAGTTTGATCTACATTCTAGCAACAATCTTGGTTATAATTATAGTAACACCGTTAGTGTATTTTGCATTGCCAAAGTATATAGATTCCATACCTTATTTTTGGATTTTAGCATTTAGCGCTTTGCTAAAATGTATATATTATCTGTATTGTAATTTTTTAATCTATTATGATAGTACAAAACAGCTAATGTATATCACATTCTTTACCTCTTCTTTACATTTGCTATTATCCTTATTGTTAACGAAATATTCTTTGTTTATTACTGCCATTATCTATGTCTTTATTCAAGGATTATGTACAGCATTAGTTTACAATAAGGCTAGGAAATTGATATTTGAAAAATCATCAGAATGAGCCCCTATGGCATTAAATATAATATATAGAGGATAAAAAGAAGCGAAGGAATTAAGTATTTTTTATGCCCGAATGATAATTTACAATTGATGAAATTTACATTTGAATACAAAACTATTTGTCACATCCGATATGCTCTGATTAACTCGGACCATAAAGTGGGGCATAGTTTTTTTGTGTGTTGGCTGCTTTTCATTGCCAGGATGATTGGATATCTTCTTAGAAGTCCATGCGCTTACAAAGTAGTTGATGAAGTATTGGTGGTTATTCCGTCGGCAAACAACAAACGATCAGTACAGCCTATACTTGATTCTATGCGACATAAGAATTATACTTGTGTAGAGCGTTTTTACAATTTCCTTCCGATGGGGAAGATTTATTTCAAAAGTTTGCTGCGTTCTCGAGAGTTCACCAAACTATACCGCTCGTCCTCTTATGAGGAAAAGAATATGATAAGGGTTCATTTTGATGAATTTGCACCCGCCAGGGAAATATTTAATTCTATAGGTGCTTTTTTTGATCATAATCCGCAAATAAAGCTTCTGATAGTATCAAATGATCATATATCGGTTATGAGGTCTTTTATATGCCAGGCTATTAACCATGGAGTAAAGACTTTATACACTCAGCATGCATCTGTTTCAGAATTTTTCCCGCAGCTCATTTTTGATTATTCTTTCCTTGATGGGAAAGAATCATTTCTTAAGTATCAATCAATAGGAAGGATAAAAGGCAAAGTGTTTCTTGTCGGTTCGCCTCGTTTTGACGTGATCACTCAATTAGAACGGCATGAATCTGATTTAGTTGGAATTGCATTTAATCTGCTAGATCAGAATGAAAAAATACTCACACTTGTTAGAAAACTGAAAGATAATGGTTATCACAATATTGTTGTAAGGCCACATCCCCAGCAAGATAAGAACAATCCTGATTGGTCTATTTTTACTAATGAAGGATGCGAAGTGTCTCACCCTTTGCAGGAAAACCCGTTTAAGTTTATTTCCAGGCTTTCTTTTCTGATTGCTGGAGCCTCTAGTATACATCTTGAAGCAGCGCTCCTCCGGATTCCATCTACCATTTTCAATATGCAGACTCATAATGGGAATTTAGACTATTATGGTTACTCAAAGATGAAATTGACACCGATTGCTTTAGATGTCGACAGTGTTGTGGAGCTGATTAAGAATCCTCAACTACCGAACATTGAAACTATACGCTATTATGATGCTGCTTATGGAACTGAATATGACGGAAAGTCTGCTTCCCTGGCAGCTCAATTTATAGATGCTTTCCTTGAAGGGAAAGAAGAAGATTTACTTGTTACATTGTTTGAAAAATCATTCGAAGGTTATTATGTTATAAAAACATAAAGGCAGTTTCTTGATGTACGCACTTTTTCTTTTCATATTTTTCCCAATTTTATATAATAAAAACAGAACGTGGTTTTTTATCTATGCCCTGTTATTTTTTTTGATAGGTAGGTTTATTGCTTATAAAGCGGGCATTTCATATGCAACCATCATCCATAATGTTTTTTTTATCGGGATCCTTATTCCGTTTATAACCGACCGGGCATATTATAAGTATTTCAAGCCCGTTTTTCTTTGGGTTTTGATTTATGCATCATACCTCTTCTTTTTACATGTATCCCATGGCAATGATTTTATTCGCGATTTGAAGGACAATTTTAGGATTTTGATTGTTTTTATATTTGCGGTTCAAGTTTTTGAAAGTGTCAAAACGGATAAGGTCGACTTGGGCTTCTTTGTGAAAGCCTTTAGTGCTATACTACTCTTCGAGATACTATTAGGCTGGATGCAATATCTTTTTCATGACTTTGGCAACTTCTTTAGAATAACGGAATATGAATGGAATGGAGAGGTTCGGTCAATGTCGGGGGATAAAGCTGATATCTTGGATGCGAGTCTTTGCTTTGGAACATTGATGAGACCATCTGGATATGCAAACTATTTGGCAACCAGTATTGTTGTATTATTCTTGGCAAAGAGTAAGTCTGGTTTTAAGACCTCTGATTCTTTGCTCTTAGGTTTCAGTATACTGACACTCTTGATAACTGGTATCCGAGCCCCATTTCTCATCCTTCTTTTAATGCTCTATTTTGTAATAATGAGGAATAAGAAAACTTATCAAATAATACTATATCTTGTCGCAGGTATAGTTGCATTTGTTTTACTCTTGCCAGTACTCTCAAATATAGGTAAGCAGGGTGGACTGGATTCTTTCGATAATACTGTTCTTCGTAGTTTAAATGTCTTCACTCAAATTGAAGAAGGCACTGTAACAGAAGAAAGCACTTTTATCTGGCCTCTTTCAATGATGCCTTATATTGCTGAAAATCCGTTGTTTGGTAATGGCTTGCATCACGGAAGTGGTTATTTCTTAGCACTAAACTTTCACATACTTGAAGATTATTCTATTTCTGATGCGGGAATTTTCTTTTATTGGGCTGAGTATGGACTAGTTGGCCTTTTGATTTTCTTCTTTTTTTATTATTACATTGTTAAGATTAGTCCTCAATATGGATTTGATAAGTCTGATATCCGTTTTTTGGTAATCATGCTTTTCCTTCAAAGTATCGTAGATATAGGAGTATTGGATAATAATTGTACCACTGTTTTTGCAATTGCACCAATAATGATAATGTATTATAGTCGAGTAAAGGATTCTCGAAAAGAGTTTGTTTTTAAACATAGTATTCAAAAAGTTGAATCAGTATAAAATAAATTAGATAAATAAACAATGAAAAAAGGTAAAATTCTTTTAGTGCGTGCTACGCCCGGAGATTTAGATATTAAAGGCTATAATGTGCAACAATTAGGCTTGGGTAAAGCATTCTGTCATTTAGGATATGACTATGACTTCATTACTTTTAAGAAGAATGCACCGAGGGAAGAATTTGTTTTCTACGAGGAGAATGGCTGTAAAGCCAGATGCTTGGAGAAACCAAGAAAAAGATTCATGCGATGGGGTATTAATCGAGATATTGCAAATTCCGAATTCTTAAAACAATACGACTTGATAATCTGCCAAGAGTATTATCAATATCAGACATACTTGATGTCATGTAATTCTGATAAAGTGTCAATGTATTCGGGACCCTATTACAATTTATTTTTCCCTAAATTCCTCTCACCTATATATGATTTGTTCTATACCAAGAAGGTGAACAAACAAGTAAGGAACAAGTTTGTGAAGTCTGTCTTGGCATACGATTATTTAAAGAAAAAAGGTTATACGGGATTATTGAACGTCGGGGTTGCACTTGATACGGCAAGGTTTGATAAGGAGGATGTGATAAAGCCTGACACACAAAAACTTATTGACTATATGAAAGCCAATAGGTGTATTTTATATGTAGGTGCTCTTAGTGATCGAAAGAATTATCCATTCCTGCTTCAGGTTTACGAAAAGGCTCTAGAAAGAATACCGGATTTGAAATTTGTAATGATAGGAAAGAGCCGCATGTCTACGACAGCTAAACTCTTTGGAAAGAAAGATGAAGAGTATGCCGTTAAGTATTATGACCCTCTTCCTCAGAAAGTTAAAGATGGTATTTATCATCTGGAGAGATTGGACAATCCTCAGTTGAAATTTATTTACCCGTTAGCCAAAGCGTTTCTCCTTCCGTCTAAGTTAGAAATATTCGGTATGGTTCTTTTGGAGGCGATGTATCTTAGAACTCCGGTTATTTCCAGTTATAATGGTGGCTCTGCTACACTAATAGAAGGTCGTGAGACTGGACAGATAGTAAAAGATTTTAATGTCGATCAATGGGTTGATGCGATAATAAAGTATGTTGATAATCCAGATTATTCATATAGAGTAACAATTAACGCAGAGGCGTTGATTAAAAATGAATACAATTGGGATTGTATTGCAAAGAAAATGTTAGATGCCAACTTCTTGGGCTATCTGTAATATGTTATTAACATTGTAAAATAAATAAGAATGGATAAATATCTTCAAGTCTGTACTGATTTCTGTACTGGGTGTGGCTTGTGCCATTCCGTAGCAGGGGTGCCTTTTGCCACAGATGAAAAAGGCTTCAAATACCCCTCGTTAAGTGACAATGAGACTTCGCTATTAAAAATAGTTTGCCCTGCAGCAGGAAATGCTTTGAACAATTATTCCGATGGTTCAATATGGGGCACTGTTAGAAAGGCATATCTCGGAAATGCTTGTGACGAAGATGTCAGGTTTAAAGCATCAAGTGGTGGCGTAATTACATCATTGTGCTTATATCTAATTGATAAAAAAATAGTTGATGGAGTTATTCAGACGAGAAAGCATTCCTTAGACCCTCGTCTAACAGAAACGATAGTCAGTATCAGTCATGAAGATGTGTTGTCGTGTTGTGGCTCTAGATATACAACATCAAATCCTCTAATGAATATAAAGCAACTGATTGAGCCTGGTAAAAACTATGCTTTTGTCGGAAAACCCTGTGATGTATCAGCTTTGAGAATGTTTCAAAAGACATCTTCTGAAGATTGGCTTGAGCAGATAAAGTATATGCTTACGTTCTATTGCGCGGGACAACCAAGTATCAATGCAAACAATAAATTATTGGCTGAATTAGGATGCAATGACGTTAAGGACTGTGAGGATTTGCGATATCGCGGTTATGGCTGGCCAGGGAAAGCCGTAGTTAAATTAGTTGACGGATCTGAGAATGCTATGGATTATGAAAGTTCATGGATGAAAATCTTAGGAAGAGATACTAGGCGTATCTGTCGTTTTTGTACTGATGGAACTGGAGAGTATTCAGATATATCTTGTGGTGATGCCTGGTATCTTGATTCTGCTAATCATCCAGACTTTACAGAACGCCCAGGACGAAATATTATATTTGCAAGAACTGAAGAGGGCGTCTCGTTAATGAATGCAGCTATTAGAGATGGTTATGTAAGTGCAGAAGACTTTGAAATGAGTCGAAGCAATGAGATAAAATTATTCCAACCCTATCATTATACACGCAAAGCCTCCCTTAGCACCTTGAAAATTGCCATGAAACTTTGTGGAAGGAACTTCCCGCTATATGATATGAGCAAACTAAACAAGTTCGCAAAAGGTTTTTCAATAAAAGGAAAGATTTATAGGTTTTTGGGTACATTACAAAGAATAAAACAAGGAAAAATATAAACAGAAAAATAGTATATGGAAAGAACAATAGGTCTATTTGGTTTATCCATTATGGATGCCAACAAGGGTAGTGAAGCATTGACATATACTTTTTTAAGCATGCTTCAGCGGTTTTATCCAAAAGATAAACTGCATATTATTAGTTTTATGTCAAATAATCAAATAGGGGTAATTCAAAATTATTACCCAAATATGAAATTTACCTGTCATTATTTGAATAAAGCCAATCCTTATAGTTGGTATAAGGTTTATAAAGCAGTCAAACAGTGCGACTGTATATTTGATGCAAGTGCAGGTGACGGTTTTACGGGCATTTATGGGAGTGCTAGAAATTTTGTTCAGGCGCTAAGAAAACAATTGCCGGTATGGGCTCGAAAGCCATATTATCTGTTACCTCAAACCTATGGTTCATATAAGTTTCCATTAAAAAAATGGTCAATTGGGTTAATAAAAAAGGCCAAGTTGGCTTACGCACGTGATGAAAAAACAGCTAAAGAAGTTGGTCCTTTTGTAAAGGTGACATCCGATATGGCTTTTGGTCTTCCCTATGATAAATCATTGTTTGTCTTTAATAATAAAAAGAAGTTTGGAATCAATGTATCATCATTATTATGGGATGATAACACAAGAGCGCGATTCAATCTATTAGTAGATTATAAAATATTTTACTTTGAATTAATTGATTATCTCATAAAGGAAACTGATTTTGAGGTTCATCTTATTCCTCATGTGGTTAATAATGATAATTTTGAAGCTCCCGAAAATGATTATAGAGTTTGTTCTTTATTAAAACAAAAATATAATGATTCTATAGTCTTGGCTCCAGCTTTCAAAACGCCCGTTGAGGCTAAAAGCTATATTTCAAACATGGATATTTTTGTGGGTTCAAGGATGCATGCAACTATTGGTGCAATTTCATCAGGAGTGGCGACAATACCTTTCTCATACGCATACAAATTTGAAACACTGTATTCAAATCTGGACTACTCGTATATCATCTCTGCTAAAAAGATGACAACTGAAGAGGCACTGACCAAGACAAAAGAATGGATATCCAACCTTCAATCACTTAAAGAGTCTGGCGCAAAGGCAGTTGAAAAAGCGCAGAAAGATTTATTAAACTTTGAAGAAGATCTGAGGCAATCGCTAAGAAAAGAAGGATTATTATAATATGAATAAAAACACCCCCCGTTATAGCAGTGATAATGAACGTTACGGTTCATTAGATGGGCTCAGAGCCTATGCGATGATATGCATTATAATCATGCATGTAAAGGCATTCCTACCTTATCATCCAGCAAAAGTGATAGGTTCGTTTTCTCATTTCGTTCTATTGTTTATGATGGTAAGTGCCTTCTCGATGTGTTGTGGCTATTACCAGAAAATAAAAGAAGGAACAATAACGCCCTCAAAGTTTTATAAGAGGAGGTATCTAAGGATTTTGCCTTATTTTGCTTTCCTTTGTATTATTGAGTTGGTTATAGATCATAACCTTTCTTCTCTATACGAGTTCTTCGCTAATATGACTTTGTGTTTTGGCTTATTGCCTAATCCTCAAATAGAAATGATGTCATTAGGTTGGTTTTTGGGCATTGTTTTCCTTTTTTATCTATTGTTCCCATTCTTTGTTTTTATGATGGACAATAAGCGGAGTGCATGGATATCATTGATTATCTCATTACTATTTGCCTTTATCGCCATAGCATACTTTTATAAACCGCCCTTTGTTGATAAATCACCTCAGATGCACAATATTATTTATTGTATGCCATTCTTCGCGATGGGTGGGATTATATATCTTGGAAGAAATCAAATAACAGTCTTTGGCAAAACGCATACGGTATTAGTTACGATACTTACTTTTGTGATGACTGTTGGTTATTTCATATTGATAGTAAACATTAACAATGCGTATTTTACCTATGTATTGGAGCTGATTATGTTTTCTATATGGATTATATATGCTATTTCAACAGGCCAGATATTACTTAGTAATAGGCTGACTTCCTTTTTGTCAAAAATCAGTTTGGAAATGTATCTAGCTCAGATGTTTGCTTTTAGGGGGGTTCAGCTGCTTCATCTTGAGAACCATGTGTCAAACGAAACCTGGCTCTATGTTCTAACATCAATCTTAACATTGACCGTTGTGATCCCTTTCACGTATATAACAAAAACATTTATTGTGGATAGGATTGTCGATAGATTAACTGTCGCAAAAGGGCAGCATTTTACCTTAACAAATCCGTAAAGTTGCGAATATGAATAATGTAGAGGTTAGTAAAAAACAAAAGTTTTTCTTTTCTATCATTTCCTCTATTGCGCGGATATTCCAAAATTGGCGTAATTGGCGTTGGCGGATGAAAGGATATGATATCCATCCGTCAACTGTTTTGGAACGGAATCTTAGTTTAGACAAATTATATCCTGCCGGAATACATATAGGAAAGAATTGTTTGATTGGTGCTGGCGTTATGATTCTCAGTCATGATCATTGTCGAAGAGGTGGGAATAATGCTAATGCACAAGATGTTACGAATCCTTTATTGCTTGATACTTACATTGGTGATAGATGCTTCATTGCTACAAGATCTTTAATTTTGCCTGGCGTGAAAATAGGAAATGAATGTATAGTAGGGGCAGGCTCAGTGGTTACGAAAGATGTTCCCAATAATTGCATTGTGGCAGGAAACCCAGCAAAAGTGATTCGGACTGGGATTAGAATGAGCGAAAGGGCTACATTGCTGAATTGGTCTGTAGAAAAAGGATACTTTGAAATAGAGGATTAACAACAAATTAATGTGATGAAGATAGCAATAGTAGGGACTCAAGGTCTACCAAATCAATATGGTGGTTTTGAAACACTGGCAGATTATTTGGTGAAGAATTTGAGCAGCAGACACGATATAACGGTCTATTGCTCGGCTAAGAATATTGGACACGGGGCTGATGAGTACTGTGGTGCCAAACTTAAATATGTCAATGTGGCTGACCATGGTGCGAGCGGTATTATTTATGACAGTATATGTTTGCTGGATGCTCAAAAACGGAACTTTGACGTTATTCTGATTCTTGGTACACTTCAGTACCCGGCTTTACCTTTTCTGAAGAAAAAGACCATAAACAAAGTGGTCTCTAACTTTGGAGGTCTGGACTGGCTTCGCAACAAGTGGGGAAAGATAGCTCAGAAGGTGATTTATTACACCGTGAAAATGTCTGTGAAATATTCTAAGGAGGTTATTTCTGATAACAAAAAAATACAGGATTATGTAAAGCAGGATTTTGGCAAGGACTCGCATCTGATAGCCTACGGTGGCGACCAGTCGCAACACCTTCCTATAACTCCAGAAATGGTAAAGAAGTATCCATTCTTGAATAGCAAATATGCTTTTGAGGTAGCGAGAATACAGCCAGACAACAATATCGAAATGTTGATGAAGGCCTTTATGATGGCGGATTCCATTCCTTTCGTTCTTGTGGGTAATTGGAATAAATCTGACTATGGCATTGAGATTAAAAAGAAGTACCAAAATGAGAAGAACCTGGTTCTGTTGGATGCAATCTATGATAAGAATATCCTGGATGTACTAAGAAGCAATTGCTATTTTTATGTTCATGGCCATTCAGCCGGTGGCACAAATCCGGGGCTGTGTGAGGCGATGAATTTAGGATTACCTATTATGGCTTTCTCTAATGGTTATAACCAGAATACTACGTATAACATGGCAGTGTATTTTGAGGACGAGAATCAACTTAAAGAATTGATCTTGTCGGTAAAGGAAGAAGAGCTGGAACGAATAGGGAAGGATATGGAATCATTGGCCAAACAACACTATCGTTGGGAATATATCGCCAGCGAGTACGAGAAAGTGTGCTACAAAATAATTGGAAAATAAAGATTAACGAATAATATAAACATGGATAAAGTACGAGTAGGAATCATCGGTTTTGGCCGTATGGGTTTGACCCACTACAGCATCATCAACACACATCCGGCAGTGGAGATGACAGCCATAGCCGACACATCTAGCACTATGCTCAGCATGATTAAGAAGTATTTGCCGGGAGTGACGATGTTTGAGGATTATAAAGATCTCATTAATAGTGGATTGGTGGATGGTATTATAGTCTGTACACCATCTTTTCTGCACCACCCGGTTTGCAAACTTGCTTGTGAAAAAGGAATTGCAGTTTTTTGTGAGAAACCGTTCACCACAGATCCGAAGCTGGCATTCGAACTTGCTGATATGTTCGAGGCTAAAGGTATCGTAAACCAAGTGGGTTATGTGAACCGTTTTGACCCCGTATGGAATACGGTAAAGGATTACATGCAGAAAGGGCTAATAGGTAAAGTCGCTCATGTCAATGCGCAATTCTATAGCGCCACAATTACAGCTCCACAGAAAAAAGAGGGATGGCGTTCAAAACGTGAAAATGGCGGTGGAGCCACTTATGAGATGGGCGCCCATATCATTGATTTGATGGAGTATTTCTTTGGAAAACCGGAAAAACTCTATGGCTCGGTATTGGACTATATTTACAACAACAGTGTAGAAGATGTATGCTCTGCAGAAATTGGTTATCCGTATGGTGTAAATGTGTCATTACATGTTGACTGGAGTGACTTTACCTATCGCAAGCCGATGATGAAAGTTGAGATAATGGGTGATAAAGGTAAGATCTTGGCAGATTTTTATGGCTATAAAGTATTCTTACGTGAGGATAATAATGAATTGGGTTTGAAAAAGGGCTGGACTACCGTTCCCATGAATATGATACCGGTGAAAGCCGCCTATTATGTAAGAGGCGTTGGCTTTACCAACCAGCTCTATACTTTTGCGGATGCAATTTTGGAGAATAAGAAAGCTGAAGGATGCTCATTCAGGGAGGCCGCTGACTCTCAAGAATTGATTCATGGTATTTTTGAAAATGATAAAAGATAGGAGGATGCGACATGGAAAGAATAGATAAAGTTGTATTTGGTGATAACCAATTCTTTGGGATCAACCATCGCTCACAGGAAAAGGCAGAGGAACTGTCACAGTATTTCAGCCATCTTGAAAATATCTTGAAAGTATATGATGATGCGATTGATTGTGGTGTAAACGCCATCATGCTGAACAGCAATCAGAAAGCTCAGGAAATTACAGACTACTTCAGGGAGAATAAGGCAAAATATGGCAACCTTACATGGTATCCCAGTATTCCGTATCCTCATAAATATGCTGATATGGTGAACGAACTTGGTATTATCCCGGCTGTTACTGAAGTGCTGTTTAAAGGCAATTCTGCTGGTGGCGTACTTAGTATGATTGGTAAGGGTGCAACGGCAGTGTTTACAAAGGACGCCATGAGGATGATGGAAATGCTCATAGATGTGGAGTATAATATGTTTAAGGGTCTTGACGTGAAGGTTCTATTCCTCCAGAACGTAATAACAGACCTGCTTTTGGGTTATGACATCAAGGAGGTATTTGAGCACTACTGCGAGTATATTTGGAAGAAGCATAAAGTGATTCCCGGCTTCATCACGCTGAATATGCCGTATCTGAAGAATAAGTTGGAACAATGGGGCATAGATCAGGTGTGTATCTGTTCAAGTATCAATGCAGCAGGATTTAATATGTATCCTTCCAAGGAAGAGTATGAGCGAGTTATTGCAGAGAACGATCCTTCAAAGTATCAGCTGATGGCTATGAACGTGCTTGCTTCAGGAAGTATTACACCACAGCAATCATTTGACTATGTTAACGATCTAAACGTTCAGTCTGTAGTATTTGGTGCTTCGTCAAAGGGGCATATAAGGAGTTCTGTTGACTCAATCAAGTTAAAAGATTAATGGATTACCGTATAGAGCAAGTAAGGGTTAACGAAGCTTCTCTTCAAGAGATTCTGGATTTAATGCGACTGGCATTTGAGGGTCATGCTGAGAAGTTCAACCTCGAATATATGCATTGGCAGTATGCTAATAATCCTGTAGGGAAGATTGTAGGCTTCAACGCCTATATAGGTGATGTGTTGGCTGCACACTATGTGACTATGCCCATCTATATGAACATAGAGGGCAAAAAGACGCTTGGCGTTTTGTCATTGAATACTGCTACTCATCCAGAGCATCGAGGGAAACGACTGTTCACCATCTTGGCTGATAAGACCTACAAGTATGCAGCAGAGAATGGGTACAAGTTTGTTATAGGTGTTGCCAATGCACAGAGTACCCACGGTTTCTTAAAGCATTTGAATTTCAAGTTGGTTGGGCCGCTCACTTTCAAGGTGGGTATGGGGCAGAATCTTTACCAGCGGACGGACTATACCTATACCCGCTACTGGGATAAGGAAATCATGGACTGGCGATTGAAGAACCCCTCAATGAAGTATTATAAGAACGGAGATATGATAGTTAGTCCTATCAAGCCAGGTTTCAAGAAGTTAGTGTTCCATGATAAAGAAGAATTTGTGTCATTACCCAAACTTTTTGGCAGACCTTTCAACCTCTATATAGGATTTGGAGCAGATCTGAGCAAGGGTGTGTATTGTGGAGTTCCTAAGTTTGTTAATCATTCTCCCTTCAACCTTATTTTCCGGGACCTGACAGACGGAACGCTCCCGGAAGTTACAAAAGACAATATTTTGTTTGAATTAATTGATTTTGATGTAGCATAGAATAGCATAACCAAGAAACCAAAATAAATATGAAGATTAAAACTGTCACTGTGCTTGGAGCCAATGGGACCATGGGTGCGAATGTTTCGGCAATATTCGCCTCTTTCGGGAATACCACAGTATATATGGTAAGCCGCGATAAGGAGAAGTCGAAGAAAGCCGCCATCAAAGCTGGTAAGTCTGTGAAGGCAGATAGCATAACAAGCCATCTGATTGCTGCTGACTACAGCATGCTGGCTGATTGCGTGAAGGCTTCTGATCTGGTGTTTGAGAGTGCAGCAGAGAATCTTGAGCTCAAGATAGAGCTGCACACCAAGATTGGTCAGTCCCTGAAGAAAGGGGCAGTGGCCTGCACAGGCTCCTCTGGTCTTTCCATAACACGATTGGCTGAGTGTTATCCAGAAGAAGTGAGAAGCCAATTTTTTGGCGTCCACATGTTCAATCCTCCTTACCAGCTCACACTATGTGAACTGACTGCCTCACCGTATAGTGATATGGCTATGTATGGAGAATTGAAAGATTATTTAACCAACACGTTGTTTCGTACTGTGGCTGAGAGCAAGGATCTGCCTGCGTTCCTTGGCAACCGCATTGGTTTCTATGTGATGAACGAAGCCTTGCAGTATGCAGAACGCTATCAGGACAATGGTGGTATTGACTACATTGACTCTTTGCTTGGTCCTTTTACTGGCAGAACTATGCCGCCTATTACCACGGCAGACTTCGTAGGGTTGGATGTTCACAAGGCTATTGTGGACAACATCTACGAGAACACCAACGATTACGTTCACAACAAGTTCATCCTGCCTGAGTATGTTCAGAAACTGATTGATCAGAAGAAGTTGGGGCGTAAGTCTGGTGAGGGCTTGTACAAACTCATCAAGAATGATAGTGGTGACAAGCGCATGATGGTATATGACATCAAGTTGGGTATCTACCGTGATGAAATTAAATACACCTTCCCGTTTGCTCTGCAGATGAAAAAGTATCTGCGTGATGGTGACTATGATGATGCCATCCGTGTACTAATAGAGAATAAGAGCCAGGAGGCAGATATCTGCTTGCGTTTCTTGTTGCGCTATATAGTATATGCTCTCTATACGGCTGAACATGTGGGCTATGACCTGCGTGTGGCAGATGATGTGATGGCTACTGGCTTTACTTGGTGTCCGCCCTTTGCCATGATGGAAGCATTTACCCGTGTTTGTGACTTAGGCAAGCTGATGAAAGAACGCCTGAAACCCGAGATTGTGAATGCAGTGGACATTGACCACATCATCAGTGAGCAGATTAAGAGCAAATACGATTACCGCATTTATTTCAAAGCAAAATAAGGAGTGAGCACTATGGAAAAGAAAGTTTATATACTGGGTGGTGCTCAGACTGACTTTGAGCGCAACTGGACAAAAGAGGGCAAGAATATGATTGCCCTGTTGAAAGAGGCTGTTGAAGATGGTTTCAAAGATGCAGAGTTTACCATTGATGAAATGGTAGCCTTGAACAAGGAGAACCGTGTTGCAGCTTTTGTTGGAAACTTTATTGCAGAGCAATATATCAGCCAAGGACATCTGGGGGCATTCCTTACGGAAGTAAATCCCGCTTTCTATGGCGTACCGAGTGCCAGATATGAAGCTGCTTGTGCTTCCAGTTCTGTAGCTCTGGATGCCGCCATTACGAAGATTGAAGCAGGGGAGTATGATGTCTGCATTGTTGTAGGCTGGGAGATTATGAAGAGTGTGGATAGCAAGAAGGGTGGTGACATCCTGGGCCGTGCCGCTTACTATGAGAAAGAGGGTAAAGGCATTGATCTGCCGTTCCCGAAACTCTTTGGCCGTTTGGCGGATGCTACCATTGAGAAGTATGGGCTTGATAAAGAGCGTTACCTGAATGCTTTGGCAACCATCTCTTGCATCAACTATGCAAACGCAAAACGCAATCCGCTGGCCCAGACCCGCAAGTGGTTTATGAGCTATGAAGAGGCTACACATCGTGGAACTGAAAGTAACCCCAATGTGGGTGGACTGCTTGGTGTAAGCGACTGTTCACAGGTTACGGATGGTGCTGCTGTGGTTGTTCTTTGTTCTGAGAAGTATCTCAATGAGAAAGGACTGAAAGATAAAGCCATTGTGAAAGGCTATGGTCATAGAACAGCTCCTTTGCTCTTTGATAAGAAGATTGCAGATAATGCCAATAGTGAATACGTCCTGCCTTGGACACGTCAAGCTTGCTTGGATGCATACCGTAGAGCTGGTTTAACTGTAGATGATATTGATGTATTTGAGACCCATGACTGCTTTAGCAGCTCTGAGTTTGCTGCTATTTCTGCTTTTGGTATCAGTGAGCCTGGAAAGGAGTGTGAAGCTGTGGAGAAGGGAGTTATTGCCTTTGATGGAGCCAAACCTATCAATCCTTCTGGTGGTCTGATTGGTTGTGGCCATCCAGTAGGTGCATCTGGAGCCAGAATGTTTGTTGATCTGTATAAGCAGGTGACAGGCAAGGCTGGGAAATATCAGGTGAAGGGCGCCAAGAATGGCATGATGCTGAATATTGGCGGTTCTGCAACAACGAATTATGTATTTATAGTTGGAAAATAAACTGATTACTAACAAATAGATATTAAACATGAAAGGCATAGTGCTCGCCGGTGGTTCCGGTACCAGACTTTACCCTATAACCAAGGGTGTGAGCAAACAATTGCTCCCGATTTATGATAAACCGATGGTGTATTATCCTATCAGTGCACTGATGCTAGCTGGAATTAGAGATATACTTATTATCTCAACTCCATACGACCTTCCTGGCTTTAAACGTCTGTTGGGAGACGGCTCAGATTATGGTGTTCACTTTGAGTATGCCGAACAGCCGTCACCGGACGGACTTGCACAGGCTTTCATTATTGGCGAAAAGTTCATAGGTGATGATAGTGCTTGCCTTGTACTGGGTGACAATATTTTCTACGGCAGTGGCTTCACAGGTCTTCTCCGTAAGGCAGTGGAGGATGCGGAGAAGAACGCTAAGGCAACCGTCTTTGGCTATTGGGTCAGTGATCCAGAGCGCTATGGAGTAGCAGAGTTTGACAAGCAAGGCAACTGCCTTTCTATTGAAGAGAAACCCAAGGAACCTAAGAGCAATTATGCCGTTGTAGGGCTCTATTTCTATCCTAACAAGGTAGTGGATGTGGCGAAGCATATTAAGCCCTCAGCTCGTGGTGAACTGGAGATAACCACTGTTAATCAGGAGTTCTTGAAGGATGGAGAACTGAAAGTTCAGGTCTTTGGCCGTGGTTTTGCTTGGCTTGATACTGGTACTCACGACAGTTTGGCGGAGGCATCTACTTTTGTGGAGGTCATAGAGAAACGACAAGGTTTGAAGGTCTCTTGTCTTGAAGGTATCGCTTACCGCAACGGATGGATAAGTGAAGAGAAGATGCGCGAGTTGGCTAAACCAATGCTTAAGAACCAGTACGGTCAATATCTTCTGAAGGTGATAGATGAGATGAAGGAATAAGTGAATTCCCGTACACTAACACAGGATTGAAGATGGAAGTGATTAAGACTGCCATTGATGGCATATTGATAATTGAACCCAAAGTGTTTGGGGACAAAAGGGGATATTTCTTTGAGAGTTTTTCACAAAGAGAATTCGATGAGAAGGTAGCACCAATTTTGGGCCATTCTATCAGCTTTGTCCAGGACAACGAGAGCATGTCTTCTTACGGAGTGATGCGTGGACTTCATTTTCAGCGTCCGCCATATACCCAGAGCAAATTGGTCCGTTGCGTGAAGGGGGCAGTTCTGGATGTGGCTGTTGATATTCGCAAGGGAAGCCCTACATATGGTCAGCATGTGGCGGTGGAACTGACAGAAGATAACCACCGCCAGTTCTTTGTGCCAAGAGGATTTGCTCACGGATTTGCTGTACTTAGTGAAACTGCTGTGTTCCAGTACAAATGTGATGAGTTTTATCATCCCGAAGCAGATGGTGGTGTTAGTATTCTAGACAATAGTTTGGGTATTGACTGGGAGATACCTACAGAGAAAGCAAACCTTTCGGAAAAGGATACAAAGCACGCTTTGTTGGAAGACTTTAATAGCCCATTTGACATTAACGTTAATCTTTATTGACTATGGTGATTCTTGTTACTGGTGCCAACGGTCAGCTTGGCAACGAGATGAGGATTGTCTCAAAAGGTTCATCTGACAAGTATATCTTCACTGATGTTAACCAAATAGAAGGCTTAGAAACAACGTACTTGGATATAACCGACCTGAATGCCATCCGAAAGATGGTTGCAGAAAACAAGGTTGATGCAATCGTTAACTGTGCCGCATGGACAAATGTTGATGGTGCTGAAGATCCTGAGAAATATGAGATTGTTGAGAAGTTGAATGCAACAGCACCTGAAAACTTGGCAAAAGCTATTAAGGAGGTTGACGGCTGGCTGGTGCAAATCTCAACAGATTATGTCTTTGGGAAAGAACCATATAACACACCTTGCAAAGAAGACCAAAAAGGGACGCCAACAGGCGTGTATGGAGCAACAAAGCTTCTGGGAGAGCAGAAAATCATTGCTACAGGTTGCAAGTATATGATTCTTCGTACAGCTTGGTTGTACAGTGAGTTCGGTAAAAATTTTGTGAAGACTATGCTGAACTTGACTGCAACCAGGCCGCAACTAAAGGTGGTTTTTGATCAAACGGGGACACCCACTTATGCTTGGGATTTGGCAACAGCCATTGTTACTGCTTTAAAAAGACCTGTAGAAGGAATATATCACTATAGCAATGAGGGCGTTTGCTCTTGGTTTGATTTCACAAAGATGATTGCTGAATATACTGGTAATAATGGTTGCGATATTCAGCCTTGTCATAGCGATGAATTTCCGAGCCCTGTAAAGCGTCCGGCATATTCGGTTTTAGATAAAACCAAAATCAAAGAGACCTTTGGAATCCAGATTCCTTATTGGACGGATAGCTTGGAAAGGTGTATTGCAGCTATTAAGGGCGAGTAGAGTACCAGTAATATGAGTTTTTTCTTAGAGCTATTGCAAGTATCATTAGGGGCGCGTGAAGAATTGTCTCAGGAACCTACTAATGTTGAGTGGCAGCAGATTTTTAATGAGGCACAACGTCAGGCAGTGACAGGTGTTCTTGTCAATGGTTTGGAGAAGTTACCTGATCATCAACGGCTTCCAAAAGAGCTACTGCTGCAATGGATAGGCCTTGTGCAAATAAATGTAACTGCCTACGAACTGCATTGTAGGCGAGCTCAAGAGCTGACGTCTTTATTTTTAGAATCGGTTTTTAAATCCTGTATTTTGAGAAGGGTAGGTTTAGCATAGTTATATCCAGAACCAAAACGGAGGTTGTGCGGGGATATAGACTTGTGGGTAAATAGTGGAAGGAAGGAGATTGTGGGGTGGTTACGGGAAAGGTATCATACTGGCGATGTGATATGGCACCATATAGATGCTGAGATATTTCGAGATGTACCCACCGAGATTCATTATCATCCCTGCTGGTTATATAATCCATTTTATAATCAACGTCTTCAGAAATGGTTTGAATCTAAAAAACAGCATCAGATGGTTGTAAATGAGCGTTTGGGCTTTGCATATCCTACCGTTGGATTTAATGCCATATATTCTCTTGTCCATTTATATCATCACCTCATAGAAGAAGGAATAGGCATAAGACATCTGGTGGATTATTACTACATTGTAATGGCATTATCAGCAGATGACAAGCGAATATTGGAGGGAGAACTTAAGAGATTTGGCTTGTTTCGTTTGGCAGAGGCTGTAATGTGGATTCTTGGAAAAGTGTGTGCGCTAAAGCCTGAATATATGATAGCCAATCCAAATGAGAAGGAAGGAAGATTCCTCTTTGACGAGATTTTAAGTGGAGGAAACTTTGGTCACCATCGTAAGGATGAACGAAAAAGAAACTCTCTGACAAGGTATATGGCTCTTTTGCCTCACTACTCTCAGGAGGTGCTATGGGTCGTGCCGTGGAAGATGTGGCATAGGAGTTGGATGTTATTGCATAAGAATGGGTAAGATTATGAAGAGATTATTGATAATCTTTTTTTTGTTTATTGTCGGACAAATAAGTGTTCTGGGCTTGAATCTGGGGATTCCCCTTTCAAGCGAGGCGAAACGTGTTGTACTTAAAAGTAAAGACAATGTCCTTAGTCAGTCTATGTTTCAAGATGATAATACCGTCTTTGTAATTAACAATGACTTTACGCTTTCGGAGGATATTACAGTTTCTGCCAATAGTGCCTTGAAATTTGAAGGAGGGAGTATAGCCAAGCACGGATTAAAAGGAAAAATAATAAACGAGAAAATATATGCGAAGTGGTTTAGAGACAGTGAATCATTGCTGTATTCTATCAATCATCTTACTGGCTTTAAAACTATTGAGTTGGAAGCTGGGAAGACATATTTGTTTAATAGCGTGATAGCCCCTATTTGTCCGGTTACTATAAATGGAAACAATGCTACAATAGGCAGATCTGATATAAAGAATAATAGTTCAAAGCCAATTATACATATCGATGCGGGTAAAAGCATAGAGTCTGTTACTTTTAAAAACATAATTTTTGATGGTGGTATACCTTCTGGAATGCCTGTTGAGGTAGATTATCATCAAAACATGGTGGTTATTAATAATGTAAGTAGTGTGCATTTGAAAAATGTGCGTTTTGTGAACTTCCGCCCTCCTTATGTATCAAACACATCACCATCCAACGATTTCATAAATATATCCCAATACAACTATGTGAAGTTTGACAATGTTGTTTTTAAGAACAATTTAATGTATGGGGAGGTTGTGATTTTGTTTCCTGCTGGTGGGAATGCTACACCAACCACTAATGTATCGAATGACAAAGTTGAGATTGTTAATTCCGTCTTTGACTTTAGAGGAGGAAGATGCTATCACGCTGTTAACTGTTATGGCGGTATTCTGAATTTTAGGCATAATGAAATTTACGGTTGCATTGGCGCTTTGAATGCGTACGTGCATGACTCTTATATAGAAGATAATATATATGCAGATGCGCAAAATGGATTTGTGGACTTATCGGAGCAGGGTCAGTACTATTCAAGGAATGTTACCATATCTGGTAACACTATAAAGAATATCACCAAGTTCAATCACTCACAATATGGAAAGAACAGCACTCATCTGTTGGAGTGCTATGGGGCTGAGGATATAAAGGTAATCAAGAATACCTACGAACCGTCTTCAAAAGGAACAGAAACTGACGGTACTGGGCATGTTTTTGCCTTGTCGAACGGTACAAAAAACGTTCTCATCAAGAAGAACCGTATATTGTGCAACGGTCAGTTGTATGGGAATGTAATGGGGGAGCCAAATGAGAATATTCAGTTTGTTGATAACTACATATTCCAGGGCCATAAGCGCATATATGGTCTTATTAGATTAAATAAAGAAAAAGGAATTTCATTTGTTCGTAACACCTTTAAAGTATCTAATTCTGAGAATGAGAGAATTACTGGCGCAATAGTGTTTATTGATAAAGAAGGTCAGACAATAGAAGGCTTTCAGTTTTCCAAAAACAAGTTGAACTGTGCCGTCTCTATACCCATGATTGTATATATTGGTAAGGGCGATTATCCAATTCTTCATAATTTTGAATTAATAGGGAATAGAGCAAGAGGCAATAGCAAAATCTCAGTATCCATCAAAAATAAGAGCGGCAAAGCCACAAGCTTAAGAAATAACAGGGGAATAGATGTCGAAGTGGCAAATGTTCTCTAATTCCTATAAATAGAACACTCTAAGAGTGATACAATAAAGACGGTAATAATAAAAGCAAATACTGACAATGAATATACTTGTTACTGGTTCTGCCGGAATGATTGGCGGATATGTTGTTAAGGGCCTGATTGAAAATGGGCATAATGTGATTGGTGTTGACCGAGTAAGGCCTAAAGAGGTGTTTGGCGGCTTAACTCCTGTTGTCCTTGATTTAGCATCCAAGAATGATGTTAACAACGTATTTAAAGAGAACAAAATCGACCGTTGTATTCATTTGGCAGCCCTGGCACATACAAAAGGAGTGGCTGATACTTCTTGGGAGGCATTTAAGAAAGTGAATGTGGATTGTGCAGAGAATTTGTTTGAAGCTTGTGCCAATCATAATGTTCCGGTCTTGTTTATCAGTACGGTGGATGCCATAGGTATGGTAAAGGGGCTTATTACCCCAGAAACAGAACTGAATCCTATCTCAAACTACGGAAAGAGCAAGGCAATGGCTGAAGGACGGTTGAAGGAAATATGTTCTTCTTGGAATATCTACCGTTTCTCGCCGGTATATACAGAGGATGTAAAACGCGATATTCAAAAGCGTTACTATTTGAGATATCCAGATTGGGCATACCTAATTGGTGGCGGGCAACAGTTTGAAGTGTTGAATGTACGGAAAGCGGTTTCCTCTATGGTTGAGTGGATGGACAAAAAGGTAGATAATACTATCCATATCATCAAAGATGAGGAGCTGCTGGATAGTGCCAAGGTGATTGCAGAGGAAAAGGCTGAAGGAAGGGCGAAGCATATACTACACATTCCTCGTTGGATGGTGGTATGTGGGTATTATTGTATCAAACTGGTATTTGGTAAGAGTAATAAGACATATCTGGTTTTTAAGGCTTTGTGGCCATTCAGGACCAATGATTAAATCGAACACGAATTACACGAATTTTATGTATAGAGTTATCAAGAGAATATTTGATTTTATTTGTGCCTTATTGGGGATTGTGGGGACTTCGCCCATTTGGTTGTTCTCTATCATTATGACGGAGTTGAGTGACCCAGGGCCGCTGTTCTATTTTGCTAAAAGAGTAGGAAAGGACAACAAGGAGTTCAAGATGTGGAAATTCCGCTCCATGCGTGTCGCAAAGGGTGTTAACGAAGCTTCGTTACGTCCTGACCAGGACCGTATCTTCTGGTGGGGGAAATGGATGAGAAGATTGAAGATTGACGAACTGCCACAGTTAATAAACATCCTAAATGGCACCATGTCTATTGTTGGGCCTCGTCCGGCAGCAGTGGATCAGGTGGAGATTACTCGTGGTGGTGAGAATGCAATTGCAGCAACCGTTCCATGTGGCCTCACTAGTCAGTCCAGTCTGTGGGATTATATCTATGGTGACCAATTCCCCGATGAGAAGGAATATAACGAGAAGGTGCTCCCGATTCGTCTGAAATTGGATGTGTATTATGTAAAGCACGCAAGCTTCTGGTGGGATATCAAACTGATTGACTGGACGGTGTTGGCTATCCTTTACACAGCTTTTGGCAAGTATCCGCAGTGGATGCATGATAAGTTGATGGAGTATTCGAAGACTGTCTAAACATTGGTTTATAGTTTGCGGGTTTGAAGGCGTGAAATTAATGGTTGAGGAGTTAAGTTTATTTACATCCCAGGACTTGGCAGACCTTGATGCATTGATGCATGAGATATCTGCCACAAGTTTCTGTAATGAGGAGCTTTTGAACAATGCCTTGAATGATGCAAATGTCCACGTGTATGTGATTAGGGATGAAGGGCACATTGTAGCTACTGGAACGCTTTGCATCAAACATACGCTGGAGTTCACCATTGCTGATATTGAATCTGTGGTTGTCAGTTCTAATTGCCGTGGCCGTGGATACGGAAAGGAGTTGATGACGGCTATGGTTGAGGCGGCAAAGAAGATGAATGTGCATCATATACAGTTGACATCAAATCCTGGGCGGGTGGCGGCAAACCGGCTGTATCAGGAGTTGGGGTTTGAGCGGTATGAGACGAATTGTTATAAATTGCTTTTGAAGGGTTATGGGTTATAGGTTATGGGTTATAGAGAGTTTTCGTTTGAGGGGTTAGAGGTTTATCAGGCGGCAAGATTGCTGGTGAGGGATATATATCGCTTACAGCAGAAGTTCCCAAAGACAGAGATTTATGCTCTTGGTGACCAAATAAGACGCTCCGCATCTTCTGTGACTTCAAACATTGCAGAGGGTAGCGGGCGTAACTCTAATAAAGAGAAAGTCCATTTCATAGAAATAGCCTACGGTTCCTTAATGGAGGCCTTTAGCCAACTACAAATTGCTCAAGATTTGGGCTATCTGACAGAACTAGATATTGATACAATCAGACCGCATTTTATAAGTGTGGCTAAGATGCTTTCGGGACTGAAGAAACACTTTGAAATGGTTATGGGTTAAGGGTTATTGGTTATGGTCATGAAGTACCTTAAGGCGGTTTGGCAGTTTGTGAGCTTTGTGTTTGTGCCGCAGAGGAGACCCACTGATGGTTAATGATTCACGGTTTGAAACGCCAAAATGGCATTTCAAAAATGAAATCAATTAATATGGGAGAGCAATACTTCAAAGGCGTGTTGGCCGGTTATCTTGGGGCGAACTTTATGTGTGGCCCTATAACCGGATGGCAGATATAACGATTAAGAGACGGTTATTTATGATTATAAGATTATGGAGAATATCTTTAAGAATTTGTTCTCAAGGAGACATGGCCTCGTTCCTGTTGAATCAATAATACTAAAAGATCGGATAAGTCCAGAGGTAATAAATGCTATTGGAACTTGTTATGATATACTCTGCGACAGTCTGAATAACGTTCATAATAATTACTATCATTCATGGGGAAATTTCTTCCTCCAACAAGATATAGAGAGGGAGCTTTGGATTCATTTTGCAAATAGAAGGTTGTCTGAGTTTGAAGTTAAAGGCAGCTATTATCTGATTTTTAACGAACTATTAACTAGTGGAAAACTGCCTTGGAATCGTATTCTAGATTTAGTGGAATATGTATGCAAATGGATTAGTATCAATGTAGATACTTTCACTTATTTGGATAAGATTCTGAAGGATTTCGAAAAGCATTTGAATAATGAGTTTGACCGTTTAGATTATGGCTATCGAGTGGTTAACCATTGTATAACCGACATAACTTCAGATGTTGAACTAGAGGCAATTAGTGAGGCAATAACAAATTCAAAGGATAATGTCAGTGAGCATCTACAAAAGGCTGTAAAGCATTATTCCACACGACCTAAACCAGATGTAAGAAATTCAATCAAAGAATCTATTTCTGCTGTCGAGGCCGTCTGTAGAGAACTGACGGGTGACACTACTTTGGGGCAGGCATTAAAACATCTCGAAGACAAAGGGGTGGTGATTCACAAGATGATAAAGGATGAGTTTACAAAATTCTATGTATACACGAATGACCCCAATAGTGGAATACGGCATGCATTAATGGATGATGATGGTACGTATGTTCCTACGAAAGATGAAGCGTACTATATGCTGGTTACATGCAGTGCCTTTGTGAATTATCTTAGGAGGAAGGTTACAGGTGTATGACACAAGACGAGCGGTTACAATGAAATAATAGAAAGAGGATGTAAAACGTAATTAAGAGAATAACAACTATATGGAATTATTGTCTATTATTAAAGATGGTTTGTTGAATGCGAACAATGCTTTGCTTCAAATGACCGTAAGGGAGTACCTCGATATTGGATTGAGAATATTAAAAAACAACCAGTATCAAAGAAAACGCGTGAGCCGTTCTAGTTCAGTTTATTCTTTGTTAGGGAATGACCTAAAGCGACTCTGTACTATACCGACTATAGTATTAGCATTGACTAACGAGAATAAACGAGATATTCTTCAAATGGGAATGTCAAGCGAACAACTGAAAGCAGTGTTTGAAAGTGAGGACTTAATTATTTTAGATGGTCTTCAGAGAACTTACACGCTTAGGGATGTACGTAATGAGTTAACGCATGGCTTAATTCCAGATGTTGGCCCCAATATATTCCTTAACCATTCTTTGAGAGTTGAAGTGTATTGTGGGCTAAGTAAGACAGGTATTCTATATAGGATGTTAACTCTGAATACTGGCCAAACACCGATGTCAAGAAGGCATGAAATAGAAATATTATATTCAGGATATCGCCAGAGGAACATTGACGGGATTAGTTTTAATACACAAGCAGCACCCGAGAATGAACCAGGAATTGACGTATATGATTTTGACAATGCAATAGAAGGATTTAATTCTTTCTTGGATTCTGACGAGTCTCCAATGGATCGATTCGATATTCTGAATGTAATTCAGAGAATGGAGAAAGTAACCGAGGATGACTATCGGATGGATTTATTTGAACATTACATCAAGTTATACAATCAGTTTGCTCATCATATAGACAAACAGACAAACCACTGGGAACTAAGCTTCGAAGAAAAAAAAGACTTAGGCAGTATCTATGCGAAGAGCATACCAAGCTTCTTTAACAAGGCTCAAACTATGTCTGCTTTTGGAGCAGCCCTAGGAAAGATTCTTTGGGATAAGAGCGACAGGGGCTTCGGTAATATGATAGACCGTGTACAGTCTGTTAGATTTAATGAGGCCCCTAGGCATTCTATGCTGGATTTGCTAAGAGTATTGAAAGAAGTCAGAGAAGGTGCAAAAAAAATTGGGGTATCGCAGCGCTTGTATTTGAAGTGTTTCTTCCTTAATCTATTGACGGAAGAAAGCGTCACATATCTTGCATTTGAGCGGTCAATGGAAAAAGCGAATAAAGATTACGAACATGCAACTAATATACAACCACGACAGGAAAGCCTTTTTGATTAGCGAGGGTGATGAAGAGTTAGCCTGCGTTGATTTTAAGTTTTCTGACCTTGACCATAAGGGTAAAGTTTTGACCATGGAAGAAGCCGCAGACTACACATATGGTGAATTCTACAAGAAAGACGTGAAGGAGTTGGCATATAGGACGGCCAATGTTAATGTCGGTGCAGGAGGTGGAGCTCCTCAGCGAATAGGTTGGATGTTGCCAATCGCTATGTTAACGACTGAAGACGAAGAAACGCTAACAAAAGAGCATGTAAACCAATATGTTTACTTTGCTTACTGCCATTTGCTTAACGACGAAGCAATAACTAACGAACTGATTAATGGAAGAGAATTGGATGAAGTCCTAACAGAAAAGTATCCAGATGGGTGCCTTTTGATCTCCAAAAGAACAAGAATGCCGGATGGTGTTTCGTTGAAAAGGCTGGAATTATCACTAGCCAGAAATGGCTATTTCATGAAACCGTCAGGATATGCTAATCCTTTAATCGAAGATGATGGCAGTTTGAATCTTACTCCAGCTTCAGAAGTCTTGAAGTCAGATAATACGTATGTTGACAGTTATCTGGATTCATATCTGAATCTATATGTATATAATCCTAATCCATTTATACGTTTCTTTTATCTATATCAGCTTGTTGAAGTCCTGTTAGACTTGGAAATGATTGAGATACTGAAGGATTTTATTTATATGCTTGAGAATTCGAAAACATCTTATCGAACAGCGGAAACTGCACTCCAAAAACATACAGAATCAGAACGCTTCTTCAGAATTGTTCAGAATTCCGGCTTGAGGGTTGCAGATTATGCGGCATTTGATGAGTTGTGCTATACGTTCCTTAATTGGGGAGAGGATGAGGAAAAGAAGCCAAATCCTGAAAGCATTTACCAGGTAAGGAACCACATAGTGCACAGATTTAGAAAGGCTGCGAGTGATGAAGCGTCCGTTAAGACTATTTGTGACAATCTTGAACTCTATTTGTATGACTTGTTGATTTGTTATAAACTACCAAAAGTTAACAGGCCAGTATCGTAATGTCAGAGAAGGATTACATATTATGTATGGATATTATCCAAAGTATGAGGGATAGGTTTATCTCCAGAGGTTGGATTACGGTGAGTGATGAGGCTATACATTCAGCTCTTGTAAAAGATGACAAGGTGGAGGAATGTATGCACGACTACCAGTGGGACCTAACTCCTGGTAGAGGCGGTGCGTATGTTAATACGTATAGTGATGGTTCTTATGAATATGTAAGGGAGAATGATGGTTTAGAGCTATTCGTGATTTATCGGGAAGGATACGGAACGCATGATCATTACGTAGAACTTTCGGAAGAGTTCCGCCTTTTCTGTGGGATGCATGAAAGATATAAATCAGAAACAGAACGCGAATTCATAACGATTGATGATAATGGCAACGAAAATGTTGTGGCGGTCATCAACGGCTTAGAGGTACGGATAAAGGCCAAGGTACTTCGCTCTTACCTTGCCGCAAGGAGGATCAACCTGCTGGTTTTCGTCGATATCATGCGATATTCAAAAAAGACGTATACAGAGCTTGATATTAAACCTGTGCAAAATGATATAATCAAAGAGGAGAATATAACCTACAATTATACCAACCTGATAGCACCTCAACTTGACGGGAATAAATCTGGAGGATGGGTAATGGGTAAGTGCCTTCTGAGATACAATACGGCAGATTTCGATGCTGAGAGTTATCCGTATTTTTCTGATGATACTTATGAAGAATTCATTATTGGATACGATAAAAACGGTGATGAGTATTCATATACCTGCGATGATAAGAAACTTTCTAATTATTTTGTAAAGAAAGAAGATGCCCCACTAACGGTTACCCCGGTATATTTTAGAAAATCAGTCCTCGTTAAGTATTACAATGACCCTCATAGATACCAAGTTGATGATGGGCGCATTTATAGTGAAGGTGTATGGACACTTAGGGTGGATAACGACCAAAGGGATTTTGCTGTGGTGATTCTTGGGGATCTGGGGAAGCTGCCGCACGAAGAACAGCTATATTGGAAAGGTTATAACCTGGCCCCACCTCCGGGAGCCTCATTGAGCAAGACTGCATGGGCAAGGTGGTTTGAAGGTAGGTTTTACAATCCGGAATTCCCTGATTTGAAATTCAAGTATCAATTCAGGATGTTTAATGAAAGGTGGGGAAAGAAATATTCTTGGCCTTTGTTCTTGCCATTGGCGAAGGATGATGAACACAGGTTCAAAACTTTACACTGCTTGACGCAACCCAAGAATCCCAGCGACTTTGAGGAACAGATTCTTTCAATGACCAAGGTTCTGATTGATTCATTGAATGAAGTGGAACTCATGAAAAGTATTGACGACACTAATAGTGTGGTTGCCGCACGATTGAAAGAGTTAAATGCGGCAGATAAGAATTCTGTAAAAGGTGGGATAACTAAGTTTGAGCTTTTCCTCCTGACAGAAGGGAAGGATATGCATGAATATATATTATACCTTCGCAACCTTCAGGAGTTACGGTCTTCCACTACTGCACACAGGAAAAGCCGGAACAAGAAAAACAACTGTGAAGACTACTTCCAGATTCAGAGCAAAACACAGCAGGTGGTCCTAGAAGATATCTTTGTTAAAGGTATTGAATTGCTGGACGCATTGAAGGGCTTGTTTTTGTAGGAGAATAAAGATTTTTTTTATAGCATGCTCCAGTCTAGAATCCAGAAACAAATACCAGAGAGGTTGTCTCACTATACGACTATTGAGGCTTTAAGGAGTATACTTTCTGACACTGAGGGAAAGGGTGTTTGTCTGTGGGCATTTTCCAATAAATGCAAAAATGATGACCAGGAAATCAAGATGGGTGAATATATGCTCAATCGTGTGAGAAAAGCACTTCCCACGAAATCATCTCTCCTTCATCAGCTAAGTGGTTATGAGAATACTGCTTCGGTATCTTTTATGGAAGGTGATGTTAACCAACACATGCTGGACGTGTATGGCCGTTATCGCTTAGAGTTTGATTTGAGAAAAGTAGGTATTGGTATTCTTTCTGAGGGTCTTGTAGATTGTGAATACGTTGATGCGAATGCACTAGAGGAGTATGCAGATGAGTATTGTGTGCTTATTAGCAGCACTTTGAAATCCATTCTAGAACTTCAAAAGAAATATGGAAAAACGTCGGCTCCACCCATCAATAATCTAATTGAATTCCTTATGATGGAGCAGGATATTATCGCAAAAGTGTTTTGTTTGAAAGAACTAAAATGGAGAGACGAGCAAGAGTGGAGAAAAGTATTTGAATTAAAACCTAATGATACAAACACCCATTATCTAAATGGTAAACCGTATGTTGAGTATTATCTTGACAAATCATTTCTGACAGGGATAACGGTGTTTTGTACATCTGATTCTTTGGACAAAGCGCGAGAAGATGCTGCTGAGATATACAACTATATCTTAGAAAGAGGCTATAAAGCAGATGTTAGGGTTGAAATATATGAATTAAATTAAAGGATTATATATGAAGTACTTAATCGTAGTGGCGCACCCGGATGACGAGGTGCTGGGTGCAGGAGCATCGATATGGAAATGGGCTCACAATGGTGACCAGGTGGATGTGTGTATCATGTGCACGGAGGCTAAAGCGCGTGCGTTCCGTCCGGATGACAAGGAACTGGATGATGATACGCATGCGGCATTGAAATATATCGGGGTGAACAAGGAGTATGAAGGGACGTTCCCGAACATCGAGATGAACACGGTGCCACATCTGCAGCTGGTGCAGTTCATCGAAGGTGCCATCAAAGAGAGTGAGCCGGACATCATTATTTCACATCATCCTGCGGACACTAATAATGATCATCTGCAGACTTCTATGGCTTGCCAGGAGGCTATACGTCTGTTCCAGCGCAGGCCGGAGGTGAAGCGCGTGAAGGAGTTCTGGTATATGGAGGTTCCCAGTTGTACGGAGTGGAAGATTAACAATGCCATGCAGACGTTTAATCCTAACTGCTTTGTGGAAGTGGGTCCCGACGGAGTGGAGGCGAAGGTAAAGGCGTTGGGCATGTATCGGGGGGTGATGCGGCCTTATCCGCACCCTCGTTCTGCTGAGTATATCGCTGGACTGGCTGCTGTTCGGGGGAGTCAGTGGGGCGTGAACTATGCGGAAGGGTTTGAAGTGGTCTTGAGAGCGTATTGATTATGAAGATAACGCAAGCGATACTGGATGACTTGACCGCACAGGCTAAGGCGTCGCCTCGGTTGAGGATGAATATGGATTTGCGGAATTCTGCGTCTGATGGTTCGCAGCGGATGCTGAACGCCATCGAGCCGGGTTCTCCTCTGCCCATCCATCGGCATAGACATACTTCTGAAACAGTAGTGTGTTTGAGAGGCAGGCTTGTTTGGGAGTTCTATGACGAGCTGGAGCGGATTTGCACGGAGACCATCGAGCTTTCGCCCAATGGGCAGGTGGTGGCCTTGAATATTCCTATTGGTCAGTGGCATACGGTGAGGGCTTTGGAGTCTGGTTCCGTGATATTGGAGATGAAGGAGGGGGCGTATGAGCCGCTTCAGGACTGTGACGTGCTGAAGATGTAAGATGGCTGAAGTATGAAGGAAGAGGTCATTAATAGGCTGAAATCTTTTATTGAGAGTGAGGCCCGGTCTTGTTCTATGGACTTTGGTTGTGTGACTCCTCTTTACGTTTATAGATGTTGGGGTGGAGCTGTGGATTTGGAGGAGATTGAGACGGCCATGAAGTTTTGCTTGCCTGCGGGCAGGTGAGACAGACGAGGCGACCGCCTCTGGCGGGTGGCTGGTCTGTGCGGGGAGCGGAAGGCTCTGTGGCGCGAAAGCGACACTGTGCCTGCAGCGGGGATGATGCTTAATGATACTTATGTATGACGCAAGACGAGCGGTGGAATAAAAGATATCAGGACGTGATGGACTTTATGGAGAAGAACCATAGAAATCCGTCACGTCACCGTTTAGAGGAGCACGATATGCTCAACTGGGTTAAGCAGCAAAGAAAATTGAAAAAAAAGGGAGAATTGAAGGCGGAGAGGGCGGAGATGTTGGAAAGGCTGTTATCTTTGTGGGAGGAGTATAAGAGGGTGAATCAATACGAGTGATTGCACGATAGAAATAATAGTCATTTATTAGTTATTCAATGTCATATACGGATGTCCAGACTATTGCTCTTGCGATTCTTACCTCAATCATAACGGGCGGTTTTGTGCTCGTCTTCGTTGAGATAGGAAACCGTAAGAATAGGGAAAATGACAAACATGAACAAATCATGTTTCCTTTCATGCACAAACTGTCTGCGTACTTCCGTTTTATGAGTTGGTGCAGCGGACACATTATATATCCCAAACCAGTAGAAGGTTATGAGAAAGATTTTAAAGCCTTGGTAAAAGATATTAGTGGATATGGAGGACGCGCTATAACCTCTGGAGGTGATTATGGAGTGGAATACTTCACGGCTGAAGAACTATACAAAATAACTTTTGACATCAATAATATCTGGTATTACCATGACAAGATGCATCCTTGCCGCCTTACGTGGGATACAAGAATGGGTTCAGATAATTTCATATCAAAAGAGCTAAAAGAGATAGATCCTATATATCTGAATGAGAATCATGACGTGGATTTGGTAGCTAAGGTGTCTGGAGAGTTTTATACAGATATATATCAGCCAATAGAAGGAGAAACATACAGGCACGAAGCCTTACAATGTTTGTACAAAAGACAGACACGCCTTGTTGTCGTATTTGTCTGTTTTGTCCTTATACTGCTTGGGACGATGTTGTTTGTGAAATTTCCAACATCGTTGTTGCAAATAGCTGTTGTTCTGGTTATTCTGATGCTTATGAGTAGCCTTTTGATGCTCGCTATCAATACAAGAGCTCAAATTAAATGGTGTAACAAAATAGATGAGTTTATGGAAAAACATATGCCAGTAAGAAAGAATCGGGAAACATTTAGAGCATGTCTCTTAAAGATATGGAAATGGATAGGCAAAGCTATTAACGCCGTATTTGCTTTCCTACTTTCCAAGGTTGTGATTGTTGGTCTTCTGTTGTCTGCGTGGGCTATTTTTAGTATTGAGATTGCGTGGATACCAAAAATATCGATAGGTGCTGATGATGCAACTGTGGCAGGAATAAACAAGGTCTTTCTTGCTTTGTCGTATAGCTATGTCGCTGGCGTGATTATTTATTGGTTCACAGTAAAGTTCCCGGGATACCTTCATAAAAGGAAGCTGGCTCCGATAGTTAAGCAGAACATTGATAATATAGGTAACTGCCTCAATAATATGCTTATTGAGTTTTGCGTAATGGATAGGCAAAATATAAAGAATCCTAATTTGGACGATTTAGAAGATTGTAAGAATTTGCTTGTGAACAACGATTGGAGTCAAAATAGTGTCACACCAATGAATGCGGGGAAGCGGTTGCTAGAAGTGTTTAAAACAGACTATCAATCTATGCAATCCTTTATAGATATATTTATGAATGATTACAGTGATGTGATGTCAACGAGGCAGCTTCTCTTGATTGAGAAGATACGTCATTCCAGCTTGGGCTCTTTTTTGACTATTGGAGGTGATATGACTACCGATTTTTCTGTCCCTGCAAAGGAGGCCATCGCTGATATGTTTTGCGATATAGTGCGGAACTATAATGAACTGAAGTAAGCGCGCAAGGGAAATATTAGAATATTGAATTTAAAAAAATAATCACAGAATATGGGTGTAAGACTATTAAAAGACGGTCAGGCGGTTTATGTGACCATACAAATGACCAGCGAAACTCAGGGCGTATTGGTTGATGCTGATGGTGCGGTTCTACAACCGTTTGCTTTGGTTGAAGATACAGTAAAGCTCGAACATGGTTACTACTTTGATAATGATGAACAGGAGGTGTGCAAGGCTATAGATGCTCTTCGGTTTCAAGCAGTAGAGCAGGAATATGCTGGCATTGAGGATGACTCAAGCGAAGATTTAGGACCCATTGAATACGAAACCGACCCCTTCAATCCTGATGAGATTTCCATTGATACCAAGTTTGTGACAATGGAAACTCTCCTGCGTCGGTTAGAGCAGAACACCATACAACTTAATCCAGACTTTCAGCGTCAGGAAGTGTGGGATAACGTACGTAAGTCACAGCTCATAGAGTCATTGATGCTCAAGATTCCTATCCCGATGTTCTATGTGTCATCAGACGAGATGGGAAACTGGTCTGTGGTGGATGGCCTTCAGCGCATCAGTGCCTTCCGTGATTTCATACTTGGGCCCAAATTCATGAAGGATTCCAAGAAGTATCAGAATGATAAAGGCAACGGAATGGCTCTTGCTGGCATGGAGTTTTGGAAGTCTTTGAATGGACTAACCATGAACAAGTTGCCACGTCACCTTTACAACCGTATTCTTGAAACTGTCTTCACCTTTACTATTGTGAATCCAGGTACGCATGAGGAGGTAAAACGCAACATCTTTAAGCGACTGAATACGGGCGGCATGCCATTAAGTTCACAAGAAATACGTAACGCTCTATATACTGGTCCGTCAACCATTTTGCTCAACGAATTGGCACAGACAAAAGAGTTTAAGGAGGCTACCTGCCATTCCATCCATGCACAGCGAATGGAAGATTGTGAGTTGGTACTGCGCTTCTTGGCATTCTTGCTTCGCAAGCCCACAACCTACAAGCGCACGCAGAATATAGATACTTGGCTGTCTGACACTATGATTATTCTCAATGCATTGCCAAAACTTGACACTCGTGAACTGAAAAAATGCGTATTGCAACGTACAATTATTCTATCCGATATTGACAAGATGAGTTTTGAACAGATACGTGGTTTATTCCTCCTTGCTATGCGCCGTGCAAAGAAGCTCTTTGGCAGGCACGCTTTCCGCAAGAGCACGCCGGGTATGCGCCGCCGTCCTATTAATAAATCTCTGTTTGAGATTTGGTGTGTGTTACTCTGTGAGATGACCGAGGACGAATTCAACGTGATATATAAGAATCGCAATAAGTTGGTGCCTGACTACCGTGCCATACTGGATAATCCGGACTTTGAGATTGCTATCTCTCGTGACAGTATGCGTCATACCTCTGTAGCAATGCGTTATTTCCAACTTAAGGAACTTGTTGAACACTATTCTGTAGAGCAATGATAAAAGAATTAACCCTTAAAGGCTTTAAGTCATTCTTTGATGAGACTATTAAGTTGGCACCTCTTACGGTTCTGACCGGTTTGAATAGTAGTGGTAAGAGTTCTGTTTTACAGGCTTTGCTCATGTTAAACGATCGAGGGAGAGCATTGGCCGGCCATGGAACCGCAGATGAATTGACAAACATATATTATAGTAAAAGATACACTATTCAATCAAAATTCTCGACTCCTAGTGGTAAAGATTTTGATTATGGGTTTGGTCCTGAGGCGCAAAGAGATCAGAACGTATATGGATTCCCGCACTTTATTTATGTGTCTGCCGATCGTTATGGCCCTCGTACTTCAATTCCTATTGATAATAGTATTGAATTAGGGGAGAGGGGAGACAACGTCTTAAAGTGTATAGAAGAGTTTGAGGGTACTATCCTTGATCAGAGCTTAAAGCATGAGAATTCTGAGGGTAATACTTTTGGTTACAACTTGCGTGCATGGCTTGGCGCTATTACACCAGGTGTTGTGTTTAGAAGCAAGATTGAGAAAATGACAGACTCTTCATATGCTACTTTTGATGATCACCGTGCAACTAATGTGGGCTTTGGTTTGAGCTATACACTTCCCATTATTGTTGCCATCTTAATGGGTTCGCTTAGACGGGATAAGAGGTTGTTTAATCCCGTCGTTCTTATTGAGAATCCGGAAGCACATCTGCATCCGAAAGGGCAAACTGAGATGGCTCGTCTGATATGCTCTGCGGTGGATGCGGGTGCGCAGGTGATAGTGGAAACGCATAGTGACCATCTGTTTGATGGTATTCGTATCTACGCCAAGCGGCATTCTAGTTTTGCTGAGAAAGTGGCTACCCACTGGTTTGAACTGGATAAGCAGAAAATAACCCACGTGGAAAGTCCCAAGATGGATGATAATGGCAATTTGGAATACTGGCCTGCGGGTTTGTTCGACCAGTTTGGCATGAATGCATCGGAACTATTAGGTTGAGCCAATGACTACAACTTTCTATTTCAACGAGGTGCTGCCAGCAAAGACGGAACTGAATGTGGTCAGTGTATTTGAACAGACTGTCATAAAGGCGGCGAGCCTTGCGAGGAAACTGCACATGGTGATACCTATCGTTACGTCGGACACTAGTGACAAAGTGAAAATCTGCGGCATGGAGCTGCAAGCCATCATCAATGGAAGCAGCAACAGAGAGGTGAAAACCATTGGCTGGCAGTTGTTCACTCATAACAATACCATCAGCCAGTATGACGGAGCATTGGAAGAATCGGTTGCTGACGGTATTCTTGAAGCCAATTACCAGTTTGATGAGCAGGATGCCACTAATCTGGCCGTTGCCAACAAGATGGAGTGGCCAGTGCTATCCATGCCTCTGAGCGAGGCGCTGATGAAAGACAAACTCTGTTTGACTTCTGAAAGTGCTGACAGCCTTGAAGTCCTCAATTATTACGCACAGGATGACACATCTGCCATAGAAAAGTGGATAGCTGCGAAAGTCCTGAAAACAGAAACGGGACTGGCGCGACTGAAGGCGCTGTTGGGAGAAGACCGTGTGATAGTTTGCAGTGAGTTTGAAAAAGAATGGAATGATGCCACAACGCTTTGTCAGGATATAGTCTTTGAGCGATTCAAGTTTGCCGTTGACAATAACAGGTTGTTCCCTGTGGTAACAGATGACAAGCGCATACAGGATTTGGAAGTAAAAGGAGACATGGCGGCTTACGAATTGCGTCAGAAAGGACAAGGTGTTCGGGTGTATTTTGGCTATTCTGAAGACGGAAGCAAGATAGTTTTGGCCAGTTTTTATACCAAGGCGCAATCTAGTGGCGACGAGCAAAAGATAGATGTGAAGAAAGTGCCAGGACGAATCAAGAAAGCACTGGCGATGGCACAACTTTAAAAGAACATAAAAACTCAGAATGGGTCGGTTAGCTATGCAAACCGGCCTTTTTTTGTGCACTTTTGGCTGCGAACCGTGAAAAAACCACGGAAAATTTGGCTATTTGCACAATAAAATGTAATTTTGCAGCGTTTTTATGCAAAGTAAAGATTAAACAATGATAGAAAAATTCACTGTAGAAAACTACAGATCGTACCAAAAAGAGGAAACACTGAGTTTCGTGGCCTCTAATAAAGAAAAAGGTAGTGAACTGCCCCCACAATGGTATAAAGAGATAGATGGTAAGCGGATTCTGCGTTTGCTTCTATGTGTCGGATTGAACGGAACGGGCAAGAGTAAGATGTTCAGTGCGCTGAACTATCTGCGAATGATAGTGGTGAGCAAACCTAAAAATCCTACCGACAAGCCGGAATACAGACCCTTTTTGCTGGATGATGACTCCAGGCAGAGACCAACGGTGCTGGCATTGACTTATTATGTGGATGATGTGTGCTATCTGTATAGAGTTGCAGTGAGTGCTGATAGAGTGGAAGATGAAGAGTTGCGAATAGTGACAGGAAACGTGCCTGTGTATAATAGGTCGTACAATGCAGACAAGGATACTGTGTCTATCAAATACGGAGCTGGATGTGATTTGACCAAGTCTGACCAACGGATGCTAGAGGCCAACGTGATACAGAACGCCACCGTGATGTCGGTATTCGGTGCGTTGAACCTGGGAAGTAAGGTGCTGAGGATGACTTTTGATTTCTTTGCCACACGAGTGAGTTCGGTGAAACGGAGCGAGCAGAGCCTGGCAGATCGCCTGAAGACTGGCGATGCAGAGCGCGACAAACGCGTGAAGACGCTGCTGCTTAAGCTGCTGAAGGATGTGGGGACTAACATCGTGGACTATGAGGTGGACGATACCAGTGTCCTGATTGCGGATCTTGTGAAGCAAGGTGCGCCAGACATAGTTATAAAGGCTATGCAAGCTCAGTATCCCAACGGCGTGATTTCGCATAAGAATTTGCGATTTATTCATTCAACGGCACATGCCGGCGAGAAATCATTGGATAGTGGGCTGGAATCGTTTGGTACGATGAATATAATCAGGCTGCTGGTTGTGATGTACGACATTGTGATGGGGAGGAAGACTGCCACGATAGACGAGATAGATGCAGGCATCCATACGAAGGCTCTGATGTTTATCTTGAAGATGTATCTCTCGATAGCAGAGGACAGTCAGGTGGCCGTGGCTACGCACGACCTGAATTTCTTAGCTTATTCTGGACTCAGACGGGATGCTGTGAGGATGTTTGAGAAGGACGAGGACGGCAATACCTATATTAAGAAGCACGAGTACGTGCATAATACCTTGAATTTTCAGAAGTATTATCTGAAGAGCCTTGGAACCAAGTTAGACGAGATGATGGATGACATGGGGCTTTTTCAAGAGTACAGCGATATGGCAAAGGCATTTTTGGCAGAACTGTCAGATGATAAAGCCGTGAAATAATAGCGGAAAAAGGGCATAATTAAACATTTTGTTATCTGATTCGCAGGATTGCCGTGAAAAAATCACGGAAAAATTTGTGAAATCAGATTTTTTGTGTACTTTTGCACCGTGGTTCATATAAAGACCCCGGGTAAGGACCGGTTGAATCACAGGTAGTTAGTAATGACTAAGGTAAAAAATGTTGTTGGTTCCAGTAGATTTCCCGCTCCATCAGGATATTCATCATGGCTTGACTACTGGGAGAAGAAGACTGGCACCAAGAAGAGTATCTGCGGTGTTAGCGGTTGCAGCAAGAAGGATTTGGTTGGTGCTCACGTACAGAAGGTGAATAGCACGGACCAAAAGTGGTATATCACCCCGATTTGCAGCGACTGCAACAAGAGGACTGATGAGTTTGATGTTGTTTGGGACTTGGTTCCTGTACCATCTAATCAGTAATAAATGCCGTCAGTCTCGAAAAACCGGTGCAAGCTTGGATAAAACGATAATGAAGGCATTAGATGCCTAGGTAACCAACAAGTTCTTATGCCAACAGCGGGAAGGAGGAACCAAACATTCCAAATTCCCGCTGTTTTTTCAGAGAAAATGGAATTTTTTCGTAAGCATCCGGTAAACCACGTATTTCCAGCGCAAATCCCATCCAGTATCTTTGCTGCAACCAAACGAAAAGATTATGCTCAGCAAAGAAGAGGTTGCAGATGTTATATCCTACTGCAAGGAACATGGTTGCAGTTACAAGGAGCGTCTTGCGGAACTGGGGATTCCGGAGTGGAAGTTCTATGACTCAAAATACAAGTATGCCATCCGCGAGCGCAAGGAGTTTGATAAAGGCCGGTTCCTCCAACTGAGAACGGGATCTGACGGCAGCATGACTCCGTTTGCGTCGTTTGACAGACAGCGCCAAGACCGGCCGTAAGGCCGACAAGGCAAGCCGGTGCACACCGCAGTACAGTATGCTGAGCTCTCTGTAACGACTCATCGGCATACCGTGCGGCCATAGTCTATACGCTTATAGGCATCTGCAAGGCTGCCGGCGTGGAACCGCGCCTGTGGATGGAGGATGTGCTCCGCCAGATACCGTACTATGAGCGTGACGGCAAGGATATGTCAGATCTGCTGCCTTGCGAGTGGGTAAAGAGGAAAGAGTGAGCGGATATAATCCGAATCCCGCACCCTGAACCGGGTGGCAATGCTCCGAAATCGTCAATCAACAACAAACAACTTGTAACAACTTGGTGCAACTTGTACCAACTTGTACCAACTTGTACCGACTTGGAAACGAGATTACGAGATTTGCAATACGTGGTTTACCGGGTGCTTACAGTAGGCCTCTGTTTCCATAGTTGAACAGAGGCCTATTTTTTGTACACTAAATCAGTCTTGAGAAATAGTAATGAACGCTCTATTTATATGCCCGTTTTTATTAACGCTCTTGACGGTTATTTTAAGCTCACCTCTAAGTTTTTTGTAAAAGACGCGTGAATGTACGCGTTTTACGTAACCGACAAATGTAGAACCTTTATATACCTTTACGGCATATTTATCTTGTTCATTTGTTGGCTCTCTCTTCCAAGTAAGAATGTCACCCTCAGAAATAATGTCTTTTGATAACTTAAGATGGGTTAATCCACACAGTTCACTGATAAAAGACAATCCCATTACCGGATTATAATCTGCAAGAAACTCAAAGTTATCTGTTGGCAGCAAACCTTGAGTATGCGCCAGCAGGTAGTATTTGTCATCCTTATATGAAGGATTTATCTCCCAGTAGTCATAATACTTGGAGATATCCTCACGCTCAGACTTATTTAATCTCTGACCGAAGATCTCTAAGACGTTCGTTTTGTATATACTGTCTGTCTCAGGGAAATCTGTATATGACCCTTCAAGACCTTGAGCCCGAGCAAGCTCCAAACCTTTTTGGTAATAGGAGAAACTAAGGTCATGTGCAGTACGCTTGATCTTTCCAATGATGACACGGCGAGAACCAGCACCCCTGCGCCAGGCAAGATATATGTTTGCAATTTCTCTAGTCATAATGGTAAGGAAAGTAAACGTTCAATTCGCAAATTTACGAGTTTTATTAAGAAGTCCTTGCGGTATTGTGGTATTTTGTTTGTTAAATAGTTTGGAGGTAGACAGTTGTCAATGCTATTAATGATTGATTCAATATCTTTAGAATCATAATTTTGCCTAATGCGTTCTATCTCATTGATAATTATATGTTTATAGCCAGAATCCGCTATCTCTTTAATGAGTTCAAAATGCCGTAGTTTACCCGACTTGCCATTCCAATGAATCTCTGATCTACCACGATTTATGTAGGAATCAAGCTGTATTTGATCATTGAGTATATTCTTTACTTTTTGCTCAGTCAGTTCACGCCCCAGGCTACTGCCGTTATCATATATGGGCGCATAATTATACTCAACAAACTGAAAGGTATATGATGATAATCCCCTTGTTCTTCTTTTGCTGAATGAAACTATTATCCCCCAGTTTTCTTGGTGTCTGTCTTCATTTCCGATTATACTATCATACACGATTGTTGAAATGATATTATTTATAAAGGCCCTGTTGGGGAATTGGTGTTGAAGTGTGCTGTCAATTATTTGAAAGGTATATGCTTCATGATTATCAATATTATAATCCATATTGTTGCGTAACAACCACTTATAGCCTTCATCTAGTTGCTGATGTTCAGCATCAATCATCGATTTTGACAAACAGCCAAGTTGACCATTGTTTAATGCAACATCATAGTTCAAAACGTCAAAACCAAGCAACTTGCCAATAGCAGAAGCTATTATTTCTGACCAGAATTCATAAGTGTAGTCAATGGCGGTTTTCTTGAGCGATGTCTTAAGGAAATACAGATCACCGTTTTGTGGATTCTCAACAATTGCTTTGTTGCGAGTACCTCCGGTGTTATAGTACTCATGTTCTTCCCAGTTGGTAATGTCATAGAATATAGCCATGGTAATTGATGTTTATTGTCGTAATATGTTTCCATTTTTGCAAAGATAGTAATAATACTTTTATTGGTTTTCAACGAATAAGGTTTTGATAGTGATAGTACCGGTCAATCGTACCATCATGACGATTGAACCGGTGCCAACGTAGCGGTCCAACCGGTACCGACAATCCTGTTCTGCGAGTTATTGTTTAACCTGGTGTGTTTGCAGAAAAGACTATCAATTCTGCAGAGATATGGCAAACCGAAATGTAACAATGGACAAGCTGGGTCGCTTATCGGCTTAGATGTCGGAATTAAAACTGGTGTTAGGGGTATCGGTCGTTATCGGGCATCGGACTTAGATTGAAGGAAAGTTATGAGGATTATTGATGAGGAACTGTTGAATGAGGTTAGTTCAGAGGCTAAGGTATCACCTCGGTTGCGCATGCGCTCGGCTTGCCGCTTTGCTTGTCAAAGAATTATAACTTCCATCAGTCGCTGGAAGATAAGTGCCATCGGATGTTGAATGCGGTGGAGCCGGGGACTGTGGTAGCTATTCATCGGCGCGTGGCGAAGGATGAGTGTTTTGTTGTGCTGCGAGGCAAGGTCAGAGTGACTACTCACAATGATGATGGCTCTATCATAGAAGAAGTGGCGCTGAGTCAAGAGAGTGGCAACTATGGGGTTGACATCCCTAAGAATGTGTGGCATAAACTGGAGTCGTTAGAGTCAGGGAGTGTTATCTTTGAATGCAAAGAGGGGCCGTTCTCAAGACTCGCAAGCTCGAATGAGCGACCAGAGGTCGAGCGTGTGGAGCATGAGGTTGATGGGATTATGGATATCGGACGGTCATGAAGGGGTTATTTAAAGGATTCTGGCGGTTCTGCCGGTTTTTGTTCTGGCCCCGGTGGAGAAATGCCCCGAAAGATGAAACGTGAGGGTGGAATGCGTATGGACTCTTGACCGGTAGGTTGTGATTTGCGGGAGGTTGCTTGGCGGCCTCCCTTATTTGTTTTCAACAATTTGCGGGCGGTTTTGTTGGGGTTTGGGGATTTCTTGTATTTTTGCGGATGGCGGTGGCTGGGCTGATTGTTGGTTGGTTGGCATCGGACGCTACCTTAGGTTGACGCCGGACTCTTGGTTAAGGAGTCTGGCGGCGCACCGGGGCTGGAGGGGCTGTTGATATGGCGGTGATTCGGTTTTTTGGGGGGTTTGTGACTGAAAGTTGGTCTCTTTGTGATGATGGCAAAGGGGAGTTATGCTTTTTGCCATTTCCCGTGCAAATGTGCAAAAGGGGTCAGGCCCCAATTGCACGTTTTTTGAGTTTTCGGACTTGCTGGTAAAAGAATGGTAGAGGAGTTAAGTTCTTTTTCATTACAGGATGTGGCAGACCTTGATGACCTAATGCATGATTTATCGGCCACAAGCTACTGTGATGAGCTTTTGCTGTTTGATGCTTTAGATGATGCTAATGTCCACGTGTATGTGATTAGGGATGAAGGACATATTGTGGCTACTGCCACGCTTTGTGTTAAGCATACGCTGGAGTTTACTGTTGGGGATGTGGAATCGGTGGTTGTTAGTTCTCGGTGCCGCGGGCTTGGATACGGCAAGGAGTTGATGCGGGGTGTGATTGAGGCGGCAAAGGGGCTTGGCGTGCATCATTTGCAGCTGACTTCTCATGCTGGCCGGGTGGCGGCTAATGGGCTTTATCGGGAGATGGGGTTTGTGCGGTATGAGACTAATTGCTATTGGAAAAAATCTTATAGTTGATAGATATAAGATTGTAGATAACAGTTGGGGAGAGATGAATTATTTTGGATCTACTTAGCGGTTTCGTGCTTTTGTGTTTTGTGTTTTGTGTTTGTGCTGCAGAAACGGTCTAAATAAGATTATTCTTCTTTAATGTTAAAAGTGGAAAAAGAATAGAGACTCATGATAGAATAAAGGGTTGTTATACTTGTTGTTTATTATGATTTCAGTTGTCATCAGGTTGAGAAAGTCTACTCCTGTCTCATATAATTCAGATTCAAAAAATAAAAGAAAGTATATGGATAGCATTGTGGCTGCTTTTTCTAAAAACTATAATGGGAAGATTCCAAAGTATAGGAAGGGTATAGAGTTATACGGTCAGGTATTTTTTTTACGAGTGATGATACTGACCTAGATGCAGATAATTTAAGTAAACCTGTTTGGGATGCGCTGAGAGGAACTGTTTATGATGATGATAAACAGATTGTTTCTAGGACAAGCACTATTGTTTACACAAGAGCCCATGACTTTATTCCAATAAATGGGAACTATGATACATCTGCTGAATTGTTGCAAATACTAACAAGTAAGACGGTTAGATGTATATATATAGAATGTGGTTATTTTGATGAAACAATGATAGAAATAGAAAAGGAATAAAATGTATGAAGATTGATAAAAAGTATTTGAAAAAATATTATCAACGTGCTGCAGTTGATCAACTTAGAGATGAATATCTCCAGAGAGGATATGACGTTAAGGTTGAAGAAAGGCTGGGGAATTATAGGATTGATATGGTTGCCCGAAAAGGCGAATCTATTCTTTTTTTTGAGGTTAAAACTGGAAATGTACGTGCAGAAACGAAGCATCAAATTAGAGAATTGTCTAGGTATCTAAGCTGTGAGTATCCCAACGGCAAATTACTTTTGGTTGCTGTTAGATATCCTGAAGATGATACTATATTTATAGAGGACATTGAAACTATATTATTTCAATACTTTATTAGCAATGGCACTCCATCAGATTTGGATGAATTGTCGACTCATACTACAATAGAGGATATTGAAAGTGTTAATATTAATAGTATCGAGGTATCACGTGAATCAATAAAAATTGAATGCGAAGGAAAAATAAGTGTACAACTTGATTACGACAGTCACGAATCAGATACGACCTATGAGATGTCTTTTCCATTTAAACTTGAAGGGTTGTTAGAATACAAAAATGGAAATCTTGAAATGACTGATATGATAGAACTTGATGTGGATACTTCTGAGTTTTATGAATAATGTGATATTATAATGTCTGTAATGATATTATAGTGACTGCAGAAAAAATGGTACACTCGAACATAATAATAGAAAGACAATGTGAAATGATATGAAGTTTAAAAATAAAACATTTGATAAGAGTTTCTGGAAATCATTTGGATGGTTTCTGTTCTAAGTTATCATCATTTGTTGTCTTCCGTGGGTTCTTACGAGAGGATGGCTTGTTGATTTCTCGGATACAGGTGAAATAGGCGATACTATAGGTGGTATTATGGGACCGTTCGTGGCTATAGCTGCAGCTGGACTTACTTTTATAGCTTTCTGGGTTCAATACAAGGCCAATATTCAACAGAGACAAGATATAGCAATAGAGCGACAAGAAGCAAAGTTCTATAAAATGCTTGATATTTATTCAGATATGACTAATGGGTTGGAGATACATGGGATTAAGGGAAAAGAAGCATTTGCAGAACTTGTTGGAGAATTTACCTTTACCTTCTTTGCAATAGACGAAATATACAAAACAATAATATGTGATAAAACTAATTTGGCAAATTCAAAACCACAGATTAAGTCTATTGTTGATGAGTTTAGTAAAGATGTTAGTAAGTATATAGATTATATAACTAATCTCTCCTATAATCTGTTCTTTTACGGTAAACACTATGTGGTTGTGGATATTGCACATCCTGAGAAGACAACATTGGGCGAAGAGATAAAAAAGATTGCATTTGGCTTAAACCGAGTAAGTGGAATGGGTACTTTTTCTGACTATGTTAAGGGTTGATCGTTTGAAATTCAAGTACCTAATCCAGGTCTTTCTTCTCCATTATATGAGGGCCATTCAGACTTTCTTGGTCATTATTATCGCCACCTTTTTCAGATGGTGAAATATGTATCTTCATTAGATGATTCACTATTTGATGAAGAAACGAAAGCAGGATATGTGAAACTATTAAGAGCGCAAATGTCTGATTACGAACAGATTCTTTTATATTATAATTCCTTGTCCGAACAAGGAACGGCATGGAATACTAAGCGTGGCGAAAAATTCCCTGAAGAGGCGGGCTTTATCTCTAGATATAGGATGATAAAGAATTGGCCTCCAAACTTCCCGATGTTTGGAGTATTGCCTGTATATCTCTATAAAGAGGACTCTGATAAATGGAAAGGAATGGGTAAAAGATTCTTTGAACATTCGAAGTTACCAATAGCTAATTGTGTAGGTAATTTGAATCAATAAGAATATTAGATGGATTAATAGTCTTACTCTGCTGTCTTTTACACAGTATAGGGCTTATCGGATATTGAAATAACAGCAGTCAGTTTTGAGGGGATAACCTGGAGATTATAATTCGATTTAGATGAGTGAAGAAAAGAAAGAAAATAAAGTTTTGAAAACGAGAAATAAGATTGCAACTCCTTTTTCTGTTGCTGCCGGTAGTGGTTTGTTAGATAGCTATCTACATGAAACTGCTAAATCTCTAAAACTATCAGCATCACTCCAGCATGCAATTACTGATTTTTCGTCACTGTCAACAAGGATTAGTGAAGTATGCGGAGGCGTTTCCGATATCCAAGCACTTACAAAACCTATAAGTAGTAATGCCTTATGGGGCCAGATAGATAATGAAAAAAGTTCTTTGGCTAATGTGGTATTAGGAAACAATTGGCAGAACATATTTGATTCTGATTCTATGGTGGGTATTGGCAATTTAAGTGATATCCGTGCCGCATCGTCTATATGGTCTGTTTACAAAGTATTGTCGCCTAATGATTTATCAAGGGCTTACATTAGTCCTGAACTTTCTTCCCTGGGCACCTTAGAGCGACAGACAAGTTTGTTGGCAAAGGATTATGGTATTTCCCATATGACAAGCGTCGCCTCCCAGATATCAACAATTTCAGGTTTATTTCCGCAACAAGCCTTATCTGTTAAGGAATTGATAGCCCCGTCAACAATGCTCTCAGATTTGGAAAATTTGGCTTTGAGTGCACATAGATCATTTGTTGATGCGGGCAGTGTTTCAGAATGGCAACTAGGCTTGGTTGATAGCGCTTCATATCTGGTTGATAGACAAGTTAACTGGGCCTCGCAATTGTGTAAAACGGTTTATGAAGATAAGCCTTTCTCATATTTGGAAGGGCAACATATAGCTACTCCTAAGCTGAATTTTATTTCCTGGCTGCCAATAGAACTGGAGGTTGAAAAGAAACAGAAGCAGGACATAAAACCCCAAGAAGCACTTGTAAGGTCAACCCTTTATAGATTGTCTGAAAAAGGAAAGAGACTGATAAACAAGATTGTGACCATTAATCAGTTGTGTGAAAGAAGCAGGAAAGAGCCTATTTTCAAGTATTCGGGAGCTATTTTGAATGCGGCTGCAACAATGGGTGGAACATATTGTTCTACCAAGGAAGCTTTTGGCGAGATAATAGATGGTCTTTACAAGATCTTTTATGAGAATCTTGAACACATCAAAAAATACGTTTCTGATGGCATTGTAAGGAGTGATGAAGTTTTTCAGTGTATTTTCCGAGTTAAGAATATTAGAACTGACTATAGACATGACAACAACCACGGTGACGAAAGTAAGATAAGAAAGAAGGAACTGGAGATAGGGGAAAGTTACTCGCATTATGTTGGGAAGCCGGTCTTGTTGTCTAGTGAAGATTACCTAAAGACACAAGATATGCTCTTTGATGAATTTGATGGACTTGCTAATTATATGATAGAGGTTGTCTCAAAAAATTAAACTAAAGGAGATTGTTAAGAAACACATTAAATAGATACTTTAATAACTCAAAATTTATGTAGGTCTTTGGGATTAATGAAATAGTAGTCACGCCCTTCAACACAATCTTCTGGAATATCAAAGTGGGCATCTATCTTAAAAGGAACTGATTCTATTCCATCTAATTTGATAGGCGTAAAGTTGATATTAGGCATAAAGTTCTTAATTCCATCTATGAAGAACTGAGTTCGTGTCTTGCCGATAAACTTGTATTTGTCAAGTGAGCAAAAGGGGAGGATGAATAGAAACTGTAATGAAGCAATGTTGATGATGGCCCAACAATATGGTATGTCCTTATGGTTGTGCTTTCGCTGCATTATTATCAATGATGGCGTGGCATTCATTGAAACTGCATAATGCCACACTGGAGGTAATCGGCGTTTGCTTATGGGTTCATTAATCCATTCAATAGTACCTTGAAAAGCAGGAAGGTATTTGGCATCTATGAGACTTAGAACATACTTGCAGAAACATTTGTATATGTTTTGAGGGATGAATTTGACTCCTGGAAATGAAAACAGCTGAGAAATAAAATCTGCTATTTCTTGCGGGTTACGTGTGTCTGGCATGGCATTGACCTTAAAAACAAGTGTATCCTTGCCATTTGATGGATCACAAGATGATTTTTTTGTAATTGAGATTTTATCACCTTTCAATGTGGAATTACCGTTTTTGCCTTTTACTCCATGAAGAATGAGTTGGAAATGAAAGAAATTTATGATGTCTTGTTCTATGTTTTCATTGAAACGTTTGTTACAGGTATCACATTCTTCTCGACAAATAAGTCCTTTGTTTCCTAGTGATTCTGAGATGGCGTGAGCTTTTTGCTTGAATGTGACTTCTGGTAAAGATTTACCGCAAAAACGGCATACTCGTTTTGATTTGTCATAAACACCGATGTTAATTCTTTCTTTACTGTCGAAAGGTCGAACCTCATAGTGTTCGCATAGGAAGGGAGTAATCCTTTCCATCAAAGGGTCTACATGTTGTGTCCCGTCCAATTGAGCTAACTCTTTGAAATAAAGGAAAAGTTGAATTCTATCATCAATGTATCCTGATAGAACTAATAAATGGTTATTGGTAGGTATTTGCTGGAAGAAATCCTTTAATGCGAATACACGTTCTCCAATGACATCAAACAAATTTAGCCTTTCCTTTAATTCCAGTGATGCTATTTGAATACGAGAAATCCTTTTAGCATCTGGGTTTCCGGTAAAGAATTCTGCAAAAAGACGGGTAGTTGGCCCATCTCCTATTTGGAGGTGGAGGACAGGCTTTGGAGCATTAGTGACAATCGTTAAATCCAACATCAAAACTAACTTATATGTCGATATTTTTTAGGTACATAACAACAATTACAATGCCAATTACAACAGATTGACATTATGTCAGATAGAAGAATGAATAATAATGGGTGGATTTATAAGGATTACTAACCATTATTGGGAGATGCCAGTAAGTGTCTATTGTTATTAGGAAGATGTAAGGTAAGAAATAAACACATGTGGAATGTAAAGAGAAATTATATAACTTTGTGGAAGGGTGGTCTGCAAAGGTAGTAGAATAGATCTTGTAGTGAACCATCTATTTTAGAGTTATAAGAATATGGAAATTGATGACATCAAGAAAGTTGATCCTTTAACATGGGGATTTGTAGTCATGTTTGTTTTAGTAACAATTGTGCCAGGGCTATTGTTACTATTCATATTCGACAAACAACTATTTATGGAAATAGAAACAATTAAAGTTCTCTTTCTTTCTATTAGCATTACGTTACCATTTTGGGCATTAAATACCTTTATGTGTATATTCTATGATGATAAGAAAGAAAAAGAAACTCAAACTGTAAAAGTTCAATTACAATTATCTGGATTATTAGGCGCATTTATTTCATTAATACCACTGTATATTCCTGTTATTGCAACTCTTTTTGTCGATTTTGATTATAAAGTAGCTGCGTGGATAGCAATTAGTTTGGAATTATTGATGCTGTTATTAATGCGTCGTGATTTTTTTAAATCAAAGAAATCAGAGCAAATAAGAAATGGAAATTAAAAATAATTCATTAAGGGGTCTAATTACTAGGGCATTTGGATTAACTGTCACTCCTAGTAATTTGTTGGTTGAATCTTCTTCTGATGCATTTATCAGTAATAGATGATGGACTAATAAAAAGAGCAGGAAGAAGGCTTTATTCAGAAGAAATAAACAAGCAGAAGAATATTGAGGATGTTGTTTGTAAAACTGATGAGATACTTCAATCAGGTTCTCGTGAATCTGAAAAAGATGACACTCTGGACCAAGGTTGGGTTGACGAATGGCTGGATGGTGCAGGAAGAGCATATGACGATGATTTGAAACTGTATTGGGCAAAGTTGTTGGCGGGAGAAATAAATGTGCCTGGTACTTATTCTTTAAGGGCGATTGATTTGATGAAGAAATTGTCTAAATCAGATGCAGAGCGTATTAGAATGGCATGTAGATTAGTTATGTACACAAATAACATAAACAAAGATACGTTCATATTAAGGTATAATAGCTCTCATTATAGTTACTCGGATATTTGTTTTCTTATGGAATTACGTATTCTCAATTACTCCAGTTTAGTTGTTGAACAAATAAGATATGAAAATGAATCTGGTGGCACAACTGTGTTTTATCATAATGATTATTATTATCTGTTGAAGAACAATACAAAAGAATATGATTTGCCTATTTATTCTTTTACAGAGTTGGGAAAGGAGATTTTATCTATTATTGATGACCAATCAATAAATGTTGATTATTTAAAAGAGTTTTCAACAACTATTGCCAAAGGTAAAGGTGGTATTTCTTTTGTCGGTGGCCATTTATCCAAAGGTATATTAATCAAAAACGGAGAGTATTTTGAGATTCCTTAAATGTTGCAATAATACTGTTTTCCATTTTTTTGTATTCCTGAGTATATTATTGTAGTGCATAACAGATATTGAGAGGATTGAGTGTTGTTGGGGCTCGTGATATGATCTGCGGACAACGTCGGCTGATACCAGCCAACGGATGCTGAACGCTCTAGAGGGGGTACGCGTGTGCCAATTCATCGACACCTCAAGACCAGCGAGACGGTGGTTTGCCTGGAGGGGTGCCTGGACTGGGTGTTCTATGAGGAGATGGCTGGCGTGGATACCGGCGGACCAGTTCATGATGGCGAGACCGCTGCGGATGAGGCGCAGTTTGTGGAGACTGCCCGGTTTAGGGTTTGCCCCAGGGACGGCGTGTTTGGTATCCAGGTTCCTCGGGGCGCTTGGCACTCGATTGAGGTGTATGAGGCTTCTACTATCTTTGAGGCTAAGGATGGAGCTTACGGGAAATGAAAATCGTGCAAAAGGGGACAGGCCCCAATGAAGTGAACCCCAAAAGTTAGACGATTTATTAATCATTTACCTGGTAAAGAGTTCGGTATTGCACCGGGCTCTTTCCTTTTAATCTCAGTTTTATTTGGTCGTTGTTGTAGTATCTGATATAAGCTTTGAGTTCTTTCTTAAACTCATCGACCGATTCCCAGTCCTGCAAATATAACAACTCAGACTTCATTAGTCCAAAAAAGTTCTCCATCATTGAGTTGTC